>TARA_B110000093_G_scaffold149581_1_pt1 | contig 24838 bp, 22 predicted proteins | sample TARA_B110000093 | Tara Oceans TARA_B110000093 (sample SAMEA4397390) | marine metagenome | biome: Polar Biome; feature: [MIX] marine epipelagic wind mixed layer (ENVO:01000061); material: water (ENVO:00002006), including particulate matter (ENVO:01000060) such as... | depth 10-100 m | reverse complement strand
AAATTCAAAAGTATTTTTGAAGACAAAAGTCTAGCTCTTGCTCCAATGCTCCAGCAACGATATTCCTAACTACAAAGGAGCCATTAGATGAGCTTAAATACGTTTGGACGTTTGTTTCGTGTTACCACGTGGGGTGAGAGCCACGGAACTGCTTTAGGTGCCACTATTGATGGATGTCCTCCAGGCATTGAAATAACGGCAGCAAAGCTCCAACATTGGTTGGATAAACGCAAACCAGGGCAGAATAAATATACCACTCAGCGGCGGGAATTAGATGAAGTGGAAATTTTATCTGGTATTTTTGAAGGTAAAACCACAGGCACACCAGTTCAGCTGATGATAAAAAATACCGATCAGCGTTCAAAAGATTATGGTGATATTGTTGATAAATTTCGTCCTGGTCATGCAGACATTACATATTGGCAGAAGTATGGGATCCGTGATTATCGTGGGGGGGGCCGAAGCTCAGCTCGAGAAACCGCTGCAAGAGTTGCTGCTGGTGGTTTGGCACGTGAAGTTATACGGGTCTTGGCCCCATCTGTCCAAATAACAGGGTTTATGTGTCAAATGGGTCCTAATAAAATTAATCGCCAAGATATGAATTTTGATGAGATCAATAAGAACCCATTTTGGACACCAGATGCTCGTGCAGCAGAAGATTGGTCAGAGTATTTAGACAATTTGAGAAAGTCAGGTAGCTCAGTTGGGGCGGTAATTGAGATAATTGCTCAGGGCGTTCCAGCGGGAATCGGAGCGCCAATTTATGGAAAGCTTGATACTGATTTAGCAGCAGCAATGATGAGTATTAACGCAGTTAAGGGCGTTGAAATTGGGGACGGGATGGCAGTCGCCGAGCTCACAGGTGAGGGGAATGCCGATGAAATCTCAATGAGTGCCAATGGACCTGAATATAGCTCTAATCACGCAGGTGGCATCTTGGGTGGTATCAGTACAGGTCAAGATTTAGTTGTAAGGTTTGCAGTCAAGCCAACCTCATCTATTCTTACTACCCGCAAGACGATTACCAAGACGGGTAAAAATTCTAAAATTATTACTAAAGGACGGCATGATCCTTGTGTTGGAATTAGAGCGGTCCCAGTTGGTGAGGCTATGATGGCGTGTGTAATACTTGACCACTTGCTGTTGCATCGCGGTCAAGTGGGTAAAAATCAGGGCAAAATTGGTTAATAGGCCGGAACCTATGGGCGTGGAATTACCAAAAACTTGATATCAAGATGCCCTGCAATTTTAAACTTTAGTGTAACCTCTATTTCATCGCCAACACGCCAATGCTCGGCAAGACCCATGAACATTACATGATGGCTTCCTGGCTCAAATTCAAGCTGACCTCTAGCCGGAACTTTGACTGCCATCCGATGTTGCATGGTAGTTAGGCCATCTTTAATCACAGACTCATGAACCATGACACGTGGGAAATTCCCTGTGACACCAATTAAAACGTCCTCAGGGCCTTCATTAATTAAGCTCAAATACCCAGCCCCACTTTTCCCATTAGTTGGATAAGCAAAGGCATTCTCTACCATCAAATTATCAAGTCTATAACTCTCCGCCGAAACAGGGCCACACATAATTAGGAATGTCATTAAGAAGTATTTAATCATAACAGCCATTTCATTTTAAATCACTAAGCCCATATAAACATTATTAACAGAAATCCAAGGGTTTAGAATGCTGCAACTGCATGCTATCGGATTTTATGGCTAAAGTTCCAACTCAGGCGGATATTCTAAAATGGATCCGCACTCACCCAGAAAAGTCCTCTAAACGGGACATCGCTAAGGCCTTTAGTATAAAAGGAGATGCGCGTATTGATCTAAAAAAAATACTGCGTGAATTAGCAGATGCAGGCCATATTTCAAGACGGCGGCAGAAATTTAGTGACCCGGATACGCTACCTCCAGTTTCAGCCTTACAAATGTTGGGACCAGATGACCAAGGCGATATGTTTGCTATTCCGCTAGAATGGGGAGGTACTGGAACTTTGCCAAAAGTCTTAATGCAGTTTCGCTCTAGTGAACCCGCATTGGGTCAGGGTGACCAAATTTTGGCCCGTTTGACCCCTGTAGAGAATGAAAAGGGTTATAAATACACTGCTCAATTAATCCGCGCAATTGGTGTCGACCCCAAAAGAGTACTTGGCATTTTTCGTACTGATGCTGCAGGTGGACGGATTGTGGCCATCGATAAAGGTGCAGGCAAAGAGTGGATTGTTGCTCCTGACTCAATCAACAAAGCGAAAGATGGCGAGTTAGTGGAAGCCGAGCAGTCAGGCCCAAAAGGTCGACTAGGTCTTCCCCGCGCCCGAGTTATCGCGCGCTTGGGAGACCCATCAGCACCAAGAGCTGTTTCCCTCATTGCTATTCACCAACACGGTATTCCAGATTCTTTTCCAGAAAAGGTGATGGAGCAGGCAGATGCAGCTAAAGAAATAAGTGACAAAACTAGAACTGACTTAACTAACCTTCCACTAATTACAATTGATCCCGCTGATGCACGAGATCACGATGATGCATGCTGCGCATTAAGGGACGATGATCCCACAAACCCTAATGGATTTTTACTATGGGTGGCGATTGCTGATGTTGCCTATTATGTCGTTCCTGGGTCAGCCTTAGATTCTGAAGCGCGACATCGAGGTAATTCAACCTATTTCCCTGATCGCGTTGTGCCAATGTTGCCTGATCGTTTATCAGGCGATTTATGTTCCCTGCATGAAGGGGTCACTCGACCCTGTATTGCAGTTGAGATGAAACTGTCCAGCAACGGCGAAAAAATTTCGCATCGGTTTGTTCGCGGAATGATGCGTTCACCTGCATCTTTATCTTATGAGGAGGCGCAAGCTGCCATAGAAGGTAATCCATCAGAGCGGGCTGCCCCCCTGGTGGAAAGTGTTCTGAAGCCCCTATTTTCGGCCTATGATTCTTTAAAAATCGCACGTAATATCCGCCAGCCACTTGAGTTGGATTTGCCCGAGCGTAAAATAAAATTATCAGATGCTGGAAAAGTTGTATCCATCAATTTCAGTGAACGACTAGATGCCCATCGGTTGATCGAAGAATGTATGGTTTTAGCTAATGTCGCGGCAGCAGAAACCTTAATTGAAAAGCAGCAACCACTTTTGTTTCGGGTTCATGAGGAACCCAGCCCAGAAAAACTTGAGTCACTGCGCGAAACTGCTAAATCAGTTGGATTGGTTATGGCCAAAGGTCAAGTGTTGAAGACCAGGCACCTTAATCAGTTGTTAAAATCAGCAGACGGAAAAGATGAAGCAGAATTAATTAATATTTCAACATTACGCTCTATGACACAAGCTTACTATAGCCCACAAAATATGTCACACTTTGGTTTGGCTCTTCAGAACTATGCACATTTCACATCCCCAATAAGGCGTTATGCAGATCTTTTAGTTCATAGAGGTTTGGTTTCAGCACACGGGTGGGGTAAAGATGGGCTTTCACCACAAGACCATGAAACACTAGATGAAACCGCTAAACAGATTAGCGACACTGAACGACGCTCAATGGTGGCGGAGCGAGACACAACAGATCGTTACCTAGCCAGCTTCATGGCAGAGCGGGTCGGAAACGAATTTTCTGGCCGTATTTCAGGCATAGCTCGCTTTGGTATTTTTGTTAAACTTGATGAAACGGGGGCCGACGGCTTAGTTCCTATACGCTCATTAGGTCGTGAATATTTTGAGCATGATCCTGAAACCCAAACCCTGCAGGGCACCGAAACTGGTACTTTAATTAGTTTAGGACTACGTGCTCTTGTACGCCTCTCTGAGGCTACACCAAACACAGGTGGTATTCTCTTGGAGTTAATAGAATTAGAAGATTCAAAGTTGCAAACAAATCAAGGAAAACGCAGAAATAGGTATGCAGGTTATAAAAAAGGTTCCCAAAAGGGGAAATCTAGAAAGGTTATTCGAAAGCGGAAATGACGTTTGAACACTGGAAATCTGATTTTTTAAGACGTGCGGTCATTGGCGGAATTTCGTCTGAATTTGTGGAACAGATTTCTCCATTTTTGAAATTTAATTTAAACTCATCACAAGCCGATATGGCACAGCCTGAGACCCACAAAACTCTCCAACAATATGTAGAAGTGGCAGTCAGTGAATTGCGAATTGCACAGGGCCAAGCTGCCTTATTAAAGCAAAAAAAAGTTTTTGATAAAATTGAGTCCAAGTATAAAGTAGATCGTCACATTTTGGTGGCTATTTGGGGGCTAGAGACAAATTACGGCAGCATCTGTGGAGACGTGCCAGTACTCTCAGCACTGTCTACATTAGCAGCTCAGGGTCGGCGGCAACCAATGTTTGAGGAACAGCTTTTAGCTACCTTTGAGATTATTAGTCGAGGTTTCAAATTACCTAATCAAATTCTTGGAAGTTGGGCTGGTGCTATGGGTCATACTCAGTTTATGCCAAAGTCTTATATAGATTTTGCAGTATCAGCTAGCAGTGGCGAACCAGACATCTGGACAGACGATCCAACAGACGCCTTAGCATCAGCAGCTCATTTCTTAATTTGCCATGGCTGGAAACCAACCACCCCATGGGGGCAGGTAGCATATTTATCCAAAGATGCTGATTTACTTTTTTTGCGCAAACATCAACCACAGCAGATAAGCAATTGGGAGAGCCCTGGCATCCTGTCCACAGAGTTTAAACAGGCTAATTATATTGCTCAGTTGATCTTACCCGGTGGAGCTTCATCATTAGGGTTTCTTGTCTCAGAAAATTTTAAAGCTTTGCTGAGTTACAATAATGCACCAGCGTATGCCATTGCTGTGGGGCACTTGGCAGATAGACTACAAGGAGCTCCTCCTTTAAGGTTTCCACCTGACGGTGACACTCATGGATTGAGCCCTTCTGAAATAAAATTTTTACAATCTCAACTAACAAAGTTAGGCTTTGATACAATTGGTGCAGATGGGTTTATTGGACCAAATACGGAAATAGCCATTGAAGCCTTTCAAGTGACTTATGACTTACCAGTGGATGGGTTTGCCGGCATTTCATTATTAAAAAAATTACAATCACACTAGGCGCCAGAGCCACTTTATAGACTTTAAACCAGCTGGTTTAAATTTATTCGACTGACACTAAAATCCTATATTTAGCCCATCAGGCTGTCATAATGAACTTAATAGTCTATTCTTTTCCACCCTAATAATTGGAAATGACGCTTTGCCCATCCCCGGAGTCAACCGATGCCGAATAAGCGCCACTGGGTGCGCCCTCAAAGTGAGTTGCATAGATACATAATCTTCCACCACTTCTTCACCCTCAGTCATCTGAGGTAAGTGAGCCTTTTTTTCCAAAACAACTTCCCCTTCCAGATCTTGTGAAAAGAGCGGCAGGGGTTGATCAGCAGCAATTGCCTTGGCGGCCCAGAGGCCTTGGCGCCGAGTTAAGCTCAGGCTATGAAATGCATCGGCTTCAGCCAAAACCTGTATTATTTTTGAACTCAAGCCCGCCTTCTTCCAAACAGACTCCACACTAGTATAGCCGTTTCCCCGGGCCGATGTGAGCCATGAGATTTCATCTTCTGACATACCTTTAATTTGACGGAAGCCTAGACGTATGGCTAATCCGCCAGTTCCGTCTGGTTCCATCACATTATCCCAAAAGCTTGCATTTACGCAGATAGGATATACCTCTACACCGTGTTCCCGCGCATCACGTACAATCTGAGCTGGAGCGTAAAAACCCATTGGTTGAGAGTTAAGTAAAGCACAACTAAATATCCCCGCATGATAGTTCTTTAGCCAGCTAGAGGCATAGACTAACAAGGCAAAACTCGCGGCATGGCTTTCAGGAAATCCATAAGACGCAAAACCCTCTATCTGTGAAAAGCATCGCGCAGAAAAATCCTCGTCATAACCATTGCGGCGCATACCACACATAAACGATGACTTAAATTCACTGACGGTCCCATGTTTTTTAAAAGTAGCCAAAGAACGGCGTAGGCGATCTGCCTGGTCTGGGGTGAACCCAGCCCCAACGATAGCAATTTGCATGGCTTGCTCTTGAAACAGGGGTACTCCCAGGGTTTTTCCAAGTACTGCACCTAGCTCATCAGAAGGAAAGCTGACTGCCTCCTCACCATTGCGGCGGCGAATATAGGGGTGCACCATGTCACCCTGAATAGGGCCAGGGCGAATAATGGCTACCTCAATCACCAGATCATAAAAGGTGCGGGGGCGCATGCGAGGCAAAAAATTCATCTGTGCCCTGCTTTCTACCTGAAAAACTCCTAAACTGTCAGCGCGACAAAGCATATCATAAACGGCTGGGTCTTCAGGTGGCAGCGTAGCAAGAGTATAGTCTACACTGTGATGCATTTTAATCAAATCAAAGGCCTTACGAATACAGGTCAGCATTCCAAGGGCCAAAACATCAACTTTTAAAATACCTAAGCTATCAATATCATCCTTATCCCAACAGATCACTGTGCGGCCTTCCATAGTCGCATTTTCAATAGGTACCAATTCATCTAATCGACCATCAGTTATAATAAACCCACCCACATGCTGTGAGAGATGTCGTGGGAAGCCAATTACCTCGTAGATTAGTGACATTGTTTTCTGTAAGTGAGGATCCTTAAAATCCAAGCCAACCTCAGACATTCGGCTAGCCTGCAGCCCTTTGCTTGGAAAGGAGCCCCATAGCTGAGATGACAGGGCACTTATTGTATCTTCGGACAATCCCATAGCACGGCCAACTTCACGGATGGCTCGCTTACCACGATAATGCACCACTGTGGCGCATAGTCCCGCTCGATGGCGCCCATAACGCTCATAGATATGCTGGATCACCTCTTCGCGACGCTCATGTTCAAAATCCACATCAATATCAGGGGGTTCATTGCGGGCCTCAGAAACAAATCTCTCAAAAACCATCGTACCCACCTCTGGGCTTACAGAGGTTATGCCTAGGCAATAGCACACAACCGAATTTGCGGCTGATCCCCGACCTTGGCATAAAATTCCACGAGAGCGTGCAAAGGCTACAATGTCATGAACAGTTAAAAAATAAGGCTCATATTCTAATTTTCTTATTAGTAAAAGCTCATGCTCTATAAGTTGCTTGGCCCTTTCTGGTGCCCCAACTGGATAGCGCCAGGCCAACCCATTGCTAACCAAGCGCCGTAACCGATCTGTAGGGGTTTCATCTTCATTTAATTCTGATGGGTATTCATAGCGAAGTGTGTCCAGGGAAAATTGTAGGCGCTCCAAAACAAGTTCTGTCTGAGCCAGGGCACAAGGGTAAGCCTTAAATAAAGTGACAGCCTCAGTCGCGGAGCGCAGTCGTTGCTCAGAGTTTACCTGTGCTGCTCGTCCTAATGCATCTATCCGTACCCCCAAGCGAATTGCTGTTAACACATCTGTGAGTCGACGGCGTGACCCATGATGCATAACAGGTGCTGCAGAAGCCACTAACGGCAGTGATAATTCTATAGAAACTTCCATCAACTCCCCAAAATGTATTGTATCTTGGCCGTCGTATTTAGGTGCTAAAAGAAGCATTACATCTTGGGGGAAGCAGTGAGATAATTTGCAAACTTGTGATAACCATAGCGCTTTAACATTACTATTTTTCAAAGTGTTTGGGGGATGCACCAAAACAATTTGATTGCCCCCAAACTCAACTAAATCTTCAAATTCAATATGACACATACCTTTTTTTGCCCGCAACCGCCCACATGAAATTAAGCGACACAATTGCCTCCATCCCTCTCGCCCTTTTGGTAATAGTGTAGCCGTAAACCCGTCACACAGAACAATCTTAGCAGCGGGAATCAGACGCGGCATATTATAAATCTCAGCGGAGGTACTGCGCTTGAACTGGAGTGGAGCTGGTGGGCCAACTAAGCCTGTGACGCTATCAAATAATTGCCGCTCTTCTACCAGACGTTTAATTTCACGTGCTCGTGCATGTGCTCTTACAATCCCTGCAACAGAGTTTTCATCGGCAATCGCAACTGCTGATAGGCCAAGGAACGCTGCACGGTCCATATACTCCTCAGGATGAGAGCCACCTTTTAGAAAAGTAAAGTTTGAACAAGCTTGTAGTTCCGCCCAAGAAGAATTTAATTTTAATGGATAAATAACATCAGATTTAGACATAAAAATTTTCTGTATTAGTGATTCTAAAGTACAGGTTGTTCATGTTTTGTTCTAAATTACAATTCTAGTATCGTTAGGTTTGACTTTTCCTCTGCTGCAGTGCGGCGTAAAGTGAAAAAATGGAGGAAGCTATGACAGATATCGTAATTCTTGGTGGTGCGCGCACAGCTATTGGTACATTTGGCGGCAGCTTGGCCGGAATATCACCTATTGATCTCGGCGCCTTAGTAGCTAAAGCGGCCTTAGATCGAGCGCAGGTTGACGGCAAACAAATTGGCCATGTAGCGTTTGGGCATGTGATTAACACTGAGCCCCGCGACATGTACCTATCGAGGGTTGCCGCCCTGCAGTCAGGTATTTCGGAGAGCACCCCAGCAATGAATGTAAATCGCCTTTGCGGCTCTGGATTACAGGCAATAGTGTCAGTAGCACAGTCACTAATGCTTGGTGATGCGGAGTTTGGCCTGGCCGGAGGTTCTGAAAATATGAGCCGCTCACCCTATATCATGCAGGCTCAACGATGGGGTCAAAAGATGGGTGACGTTAAAACACTTGATATGATGCTAGGTGCGCTACATTGCCCCGTCGGGACCGGACATATGGGGGTCACTGCCGAGAATGTGGCACAAGAACATGCAGTAACGCGAGCTGATCAAGATGCCTTCGCACTTGAAAGCCAAAGCCGTGCCGCAATAGCCATTGCAGATGGTCGTTTCTTAGATCAAATCACACCAGTAGAAATTAAAGTAAAACGCGATATTGTAAATTTTGACGTCGACGAATACCCAAAAGAAACAACACCTGAAATCTTAGCGGGACTTCGGACTGTATTCCAAAAAGATGGGACCGTTACCGCCGGAAATGCGTCAGGCATAAATGACGGGGCAGCTGCGATTGTTTTGGCAAGCTCTACCTCCGCAGAGCGTGCTGGCCTCAAGCCAAAGTTTCGCATTCTAGGCTATGGCCATGCTGGAGTACGTCCCTCAGTGATGGGAATTGGACCCGTACCAGCTGTTAAAAACTTGCTATCCAAAACTGGTTTATCAGTTAGTGATTTCGATGTGATCGAGAGTAATGAAGCTTTTGCTGCACAGGCAATCGCGGTAAACCAAGAACTTGGGTTCGACCCCAAGCGGGTCAATCCAAATGGTGGCGCAATTGCTTTGGGCCACCCAGTTGGGGCTACTGGTACAATCATCATGGTTAAACTCATGGCCGAGCTAGAGCGCTGTGCTGGCAAGAGAGGCCTCGCCACAATGTGCATTGGGGGTGGACAAGGTATCGCGGTTGCAATCGAGCGGATTTAGAAAAAAGAATCTGAATAATAAAAAGGGTGGCGCCTTAAGCTAACCTTATTTTTTTTCAGACAGCCTCAATAAATAAGTATATATGTTGCGCGCATCTTTTTCTTTGCGCACTTTGTAAGTCATCTTTGCTCGGGCTTTTTTATCACTCAAGAACAACCGTAAAAAACTTTTGGGGTCTTGAACATAGGCTACAAAATTTTTCTCATCCCAAGCTAGACCATTATTAGTACCCGCAGCTACAATCGATTTTCCGTATCTGTATCCATCAACCACACCCGCTAATTGCCCAACCACACCGTACAAGTTGGGGCCTGCTCGCCCATTGCGACCTGCAAGCTTTTTACCAGAACTATTTATGATCATATGGCAAGCAACACATTGTTTTTTAAATGCCAGCTCACCCAAAGCTGAATCACCACTTAACTTAACATCATCCGCTAAAACTAACGTAGACAAGAAAAAGGCCACAATCACATTAGAAATAAGTTTCATCACAGCATTCTATTAAAACTTTGTCATATTAGGTTTTGCCTATCAGGCAATTTCCCACTTAAATAATAAAAGCAATGACTAAAACACTAGGCAACAGCCCGCGAAAGAGCACATTGGCCCCAAAGATTTGACATTGCAGAAATCAAGTAATCAACATCAGCATTTGTGTGTAATGGAGAGGGTGTAAATCGCAGACGCTCTGTACCTTTAGGAACAGTTGGGTAGTTTATCGGCTGCACATAAATTCCAAATTGATCCATTAAGTAGTCTGCTAACATCTTGGTTTTGACAGGATCTTTTATCATTACAGGTACAATGTGGCTGTCATTTTTCATATGTGGAATACCGGCCCGATCTAGCCCCGCTCTAAGCCTCGCTACCTGCGCACGCTGACCTAAGCGTTCTGCTTCACTCACCTTAAGATGCGCAATCGAAGTTCGAGCAGCCACAGCTATTGATGGTGGCAACGCGGTAGTAAAAATAAATCCAGAACCGAAAGAACGAATAAAATCACAAATTGCTTCAGACCCTGTGATATATCCACCAACACAACCAACCGCCTTGCCCAGAGTGCCCTCTATAATATCAACTCGGTGAGCCAAGCCCTCTCTTTCGCTTATACCGCCGCCCCGCTGACCATACATTCCAACTGCGTGCACCTCATCCAAATATGTTAGGGCACCATGTTTTTCGCATACATCTAAAATTTCAGCTATTGGCGCAATATCACCGTCCATGGAGTATACACTCTCAAAAGCCACAATCTTAGGTCGATCACCACAGGCCGCCAACTTACGATCTAAATCTGTGACGTCATTATGTCTCCAAATTACCTTGTCAGCTCTTGATTGCCTAATTCCCTCTATCATCGAGGCGTGATTATTTGCATCGGACAGTATAACGACCTCTGGAATTTTTGAACCAAGCGTGGATAGCGTAGTCCAGTTGGAAACATAACCCGATGTAAATAGTAATGCCGACTTCTTGCCATGGAGGTCCGCAATCTCACTCTCAAGCAGGAGGTGGTCATGGTTAGTGCCACTAATATTTCGAGTACCACCTGCACCAGCCCCACATCGACCCACAGCCTCTTGCATCGCAGCAATTACTTTTGGATGCTGGCCCATACCTAAATAGTCATTGGAACACCAAACTTTAACTTCACGCTTTCCACCCTCAAAGTGGTTAGTGGCGAGGGGAAATTTATCTACCTGTCTTTCTAGATCAGCAAAATACCGATAGTTGCCTTCTGACTTCAATTGCTCAATTTGATTTTTAAAAAAACTATCAAATGACATTAAAATTTTCCCATTTTGTATTGTGTTTTATATCTTATGCCAGACAAATAAGCCAAATGACACAAAGTTCTACAGTTTTTTTCTTAATTTAAGAAGAAGTTCTGCGACATTTTAGCCGTTTTAAATGGATTTTATAAAGGGAACTCCAACAAGAAGAAAATCCAATCATGTGTGAGCCATTACTTTTCCTTCAGTTATTTTGTAGTTATAGCTTTTCCATGAAACTGCGAATGAACCGATGGAAACATTAATTCCCACCTGGAAAAATGGTGAGTTGCAGCCAGTAGAGAAAATGCAAGCGCATCTTCAAGGATTGCGCCACAAAGCTGTATCAGTTTTTGTAATGCAGGGTTCTAAGACCCTTTTGCAACGTCGAGCTCTGAGCAAATACCATACTCCAGGCCTGTGGGCCAATGCCTGCTGTACACATCCAGAATGGGGCGAAAAAGGCCTGAGTTGTGCTATTCGAAGATTAAACGAAGAGCTTGGAATAATTGGCCAAACACCAGTCTACAAGGATACCGTAGAATATTCTGCAGATGTTGGAAACAACATGATCGAGCATGAGGTAGTCGAAATTTTTGTTGTCCGATCCGGCCATGTTTTAGTGCGCCCCAACCCAGATGAGGTAATGGACTATCGCTGGGAAAGTTTAAAAGATCTATATAAAAAAATTAGCAATGAACCAGCACAATTTACGCCTTGGCTCAAAATTTATTTAGAACAGCACTCAGCCAAAATATTTCCTGGTCATACCAAATGATTCCGCAAGAAAACTGGCTTTGCCGAGGTAGATTGGCTAGGTTGATAAACATATCCACCCAAATCAAATTCCAAGACTTGCGCCACATCTGAAAGTCGGTTTTGTACGACAAACCGCGCCATGGCACCTCGGGCCTTCTTTGCATGAAAGCTGATCATCTTTTCCTTGCCATCTTTAAATTCTAAAAACTGTGGGGTTACCACCTCCAGAGATAACGTCTTCAAATTAACTGATCCAAAATATTCTTGGCTAGCACAGTTGACCAAAACCTTTGATCCGGTGATCGCCGCCTGTGTATTAAGAGAGTTTGAGATTGAATTGCCCCAATATGCATAAAGTGATCCACCTTTTCTTGTTTTAAGCCGGCTGCCCATTTCCAGACGGTAAGCTTGAATTTCATCAAGCGGTCGCAAAACACCATAAAGTCCTGAAAGTATTCGCAAGTGATTTTGCGCCCAGCGCATATCATCATCGCTGAGACTTGATGCTTCTAAACCTTGGTACGTATCACCAGCAAAGGCCAATGCTGCCGGCCGAAGGGCATCAACCTTTGGGGAAACAGCATAATCACGAAAACGATCCCAATTGAGGCGTGCTAAATTTGGACTGATTGACATAAGTTTTTGCAAGTCCTCAACTGACAGTTTACGAGCCACTTCAACAAGATCCAATGCCTCCTGCTCAAAATCAGGTTGCGTAAGGTCGGCGCGTGCAACGGTCGTCCAGTCTAGCTTTTTAGCTGGTGAAATACATACTAACATCTTCGAGTCTCCCTATTAAGTCCAATTTAGCGTACATCACAGCGACTGCAAGATTTCTATAAATGCCTTACCAAAGCGCTCAGTTCGGGCATCGTTCATACCAGGAATTTGCCCTAATTTATCAAGGTTTTGGGGCCGTACCTTTGCTATATTTCTTAATGTCGTCCGAGAACACGAAAGAAGTTTCTCAGTTCTTGAATCACCACGCTCTAATATCCGCTGAGAAATTAACAACTGATCAAAAACTTCAGCCTCTGGCAGTCCCGCTATTTTGCGACGGGTAGGGTGTATCTTATGTTCTTCACCAGTAACTACAGATAAAAAAGCTTGCCCATAACGTTCTAATTTTTTTGCTCCAACCCCACCCACAGAGGCCATCTCATCTAAACTTTTTGGGCGCTTTTCAGCCATCTCAATAAGCGTTTTGTCATTAAAGACAATGTATGCAGGTACTTTTTGTTGCTCTGATAGCGCACGCCTTTTAGCTTTTAACGCGGATAAAAGTGGGGCGTCTTCGTCTGACACCAAAGACTTAACTGTTGGGCGGCGATTATTAGCAGCTATTATGCTATCCTTGCGAAGCTGTATTTCTGCCGTACCCCTAAGTAGCGGTCTCGCGTTTTCAGTAAACCGCAGCCCACCATGACGCTCGGGGTCAGGGCGAATCAAATCATAACCCATCATCTGTCGAAATATTGCCTGCCACTCTGCCTTGCTAGTATCTTTTCCGACACCAAAAGTGGGCAACTCATCATGTGCCCGTTGCCGTACCTTATCTGTCTTATTACCGCGCAAAATGTCTATCAGGTGACCCATCCCAAACCACTCACCCGTACGTAAAATAGCTGATAGAGCCATTCTTACCGGTTCTGTTCCATCAAATAACTCAGGCGGATTATCACAGAGATCACAATTATTACAGGTCACAACAGTTTCACCAAAATACTTAAGTAGGGTTGCTCGGCGACAAGTTAAGGCCTCGGCTAAACCAAGAAGGGCATTCAATCGGGCATGATCTGCTATTTTTCTATCAGTGGGGGCTAACCCCTCATCAATCTGTGAGCGACGCAGTCGGATATCATCGGCACCAAAGAGCGTCAAGGTTTCTGCAGGGGCTCCATCGCGCCCACTTCTTCCAATTTCTTGGTAATATGCCTCAATTGATTTAGGAAGATCCGCGTGGGCAACCCAGCGTATATCAGGCTTATCAACTCCCATTCCAAAGGCAATTGTGGCAACAACTATTAAACCATCTTCACGCTGAAATCGGGTTTCTACAATACGTCGATCTTCAGCATCCATACCCCCATGATAGTGACACGCCAGGTGACCATTATCACGCAATGCTTGAGACAAAGTCTCAGTTTTTGCCCGTGTGCCACAATAAACAATACCAGGTTGTCCTTGACGAGCCTGAGCAAAATTTAATATTTGTTTCCGTGGTTGGTCTTTTGCAGAAAACGCCAAATGGAGGTTGGGTCGGTCAAAGCCATGAAGAAAGCTGGCTGGAGCGACCCCTCCAAACAGTTTTTCAACAATCTCTGCCTGTGTTTCATCGTCTGCGGTAGCCGTAAATGCAGCAAGAGGCACGCCTAGAGACTGGCGTAAATCTCCAATCCTCAGATAGTCTGGTCTAAAATCATGTCCCCACTGTGAAACACAGTGTGCCTCATCCACAGCAATCATGCTGACGCCAATCCGACGCAGCATTCCTAGGGCAGAGCCAGCGGCAAGACGTTCCGGTGCAATGTAAAGGAGCTTGAGGTTACCTCTCTCTAGAGAATCCCACACCAAATCTGTTTCTTCTGGGGTATTTCCAGATGTGAGCGCTCCTGCATTTACCCCAACCGCTTGCAGTGACCTAACTTGATCCCGCATTAAGGCAATTAGTGGGGAAATAACAACTGTGACTCCTTCACGTAGCAATGCTGGCAACTGAAAACAAAGAGATTTACCACCACCAGTAGGCATGATTGCCAGAACATTTTTCCCTTGTGTTACGGCTTTAACAATATCTTCCTGCCCAGGACGGAAAGAACTGAATCCAAATACATCCCTCAAAAGGGCGGTGTGAGAAATAACATTTTTAATGGGTTAAGCGCCGTAGTAAACCAGTGTGTATTGCAACGCAGCAATAATTAGCAAAGCCACTAATGGCGCAAGATCAAGTCCACCCATGCTAGGCAAGTACTGCCGTATAGGCCGATAAATTGGATCTGAAAGCCGATTTAAGCTCTGCCAAATTTGGCCAACTATCTGCTGATGGAGGTTCAACACATTAAAGGCGATCAGCCAGCTCATAATAAAATGTGCGATAATGAAGAACCATGCGACATTCAAAACCATGTAAGGTATTGCAAATATGGGGGCCATTTTAACCTCATTTAATATGTTATTATTCATCTAGGCGTTTAGCCTGACCACGGCAAGAGACTTGAGCGGCAATTATATAACGAACGCCTTGACGTTAGAAGCCAAAGCAGCAAATTTTGCATAAAATGGAGTGGCCAAATATGTATCCCTTTGTTCGCCTAGCGTGGCAATTTTTTTTACACCGAAATGATACCAGCCTAATGGTAGGTGATGTTCACACTAGCTCACATTATTGCCTCCCGTGGGATTTAGACGTCTGGATGGAGTTGAACAATGGACGTGCGCTGTCCTTGTATGACATGGGGCGCATTCCAATGGCAAAGCGGTCAGGACTCATTGCAGCTCTGAAGCGTCGTAGTTGGGGACTATCCGTGGCTGGAAGTAGTGTTCGGTATCGCAAGCGTATTAAGGTGCTAGATAAGATTGAAATGCGTAGCGCCGCAATCTGTGCAGATCATCGATTTATGTATTTAGAACAAAGTATGTGGGTGAAAGGCATTTGTGCAGGCCACGCTCTTTACAGAACTGTGGTGACTGATGGTGATGGGATAGTAGCAACGAGTGACGTACTAGAGGAACTTGGTTTACAGGGATCACTACCATCAATCCCAGACTGGGTTGCTGCTTGGATCTACGCCGAGGACCTACGCCCATGGCCCCCAATGCAAATGCCACAAGAATAAAAACTTGCTTTGAAAACCTGAGTCCCTCAAGCTCCCTAAAATTAGGGTATAAATAAAATGTCTGATGCCGTTGATGAAAATATTAACCTGAAAAAGCGAGTGCAAGGCTGGATGATGTTCGATTGGGCCACTCAGCCCTTTTATACACTGGGCCTAACATTTATTTTTGGGCCATATTTTGCCAGTGTTGCATCCGATACTTTTTTAAATAGTGGTATGGATGAAGCCACTGCTGACGCTAGTGCTCAAACAATTTGGTCATGGGGGCAAGCTGTCGCGGGATTGTTTGTCGCAGTATTTGGCATTCTAGCCGGAGCCTATGCAGACAGTACAGGTAGACGGATGCCCTGGCTTTGGGCCGCCTCAATTATCTTTGTCATCTGTGCGTGGATGCTATGGTTTATGGTACCAGACGGATCAGCAATATGGTCTTCTCTTATTATTTTTTCAATTGCATTTGTCGCAGCAGAATTCGCACTTGTGTTTACAAACTCAGTTTTACCAAGCCTTGGAGGACGAAAGGAAGTAGGAAAAATATCAGGGAATGGAGCAGCATTAGGCTATACTGGAGGTATTCTCAGTCTATTTATAATGTTGTTCTTTTTCTTTGACGATGGTGGCAAAACCTTCATCGGGTTGGAGCCAGGTTTTGGCCTACTTGATCCAGAAAACCGTGAGGGTACACGTGCTGTGGGTCCACTAATTTCCATATGGTTTATTATATTTATGGTTCCATATTTTATGTGGGTCAAAGAAGATAAGAAACCAAACCAGCAAGGTGGGTTTTCTAAATCCATGAGTGAACTCAAGGCATCCATGCTGGGAATGTTAAAGCGCCCCAGTTTATTTTCGTTTATGGGCGCCCAGATGTTTTACCGGGATGCGTTGAACGGCCTTTACGCTTTTGGAGGCGTGTACGCAGTATTAGTTTTAGATTGGGACTTAACACAGCTTGGTATATTCGGAATTATTGGAGGTATTTCAGCCGCCCTAGTTACCTGGGTTTCTGGAAAATATGATCGCAAATTAGGTCCAAAACCAGTAATATATTTTCATGTGTGGGTGCTTATCTTTGTATCATTTTGTATAATTGGTATGTCGCGCACTAGTTTCTATGGAATAGTGCTGCCTGTGGGTTCCAACTTACCAGATATTATTTTTTACATCTGCGGAGCTGCAATTGGGGGCTCCGGTGGAGGGATATATGCAGCCAGTCGGTCTATGATGGTACGCCACACAAATAAGGCTCGCCCAACAGAGGCCTTTGGCCTTTTTGCCTTAGCTGGCAAGGCAACAGCATTTTTAGCTCCACTTCTAATTGGTATTTTTACTTATTTACTAAATGATGCACGTTTAGGATTTTCTCCAGTTATTGGACTTTTTATCTTAGGGATGTTTTTGTTGCGTTGGGTACATCCTGACGGAGATCAGGCCAATTGAGAAAGTTATCTATTTCCTGCGCCTTAACGCTATTATTTATAGCCACCGGCTGGCCACCTCTTATGAAGGTGCAAGCAGAAATTATTAGGCCACAGTTTCGTCCAGGCTCTATTCCAAAAGAAATTTTGGCCAAGGCTCTTTTTGGTGCTAAAGAGTTGGGTTCACAGCAGCAATCACAATCCTTTGGGGGGTATGCAAAGGGTTGCTTGGCTGGTGGTGCGAACTTACAAGAGACTGGGCCAACATGGCAGGCTATGAGACTTTCAAGGAACCGCAACTGGGGCCAACCCTTAACAGTTAGTTATCTAAAAGAGCTATCAGCAAAAGTTGCGAGTGAGACCAATTGGTCCGGAATTTATGTTGGTGATATCTCACAACCCCGTGGTGGCCCAATGCTTTCAGGCCATGCAAGTCATCAAATTGGATTGGACGCAGACATCTGGCTTTTGCCAAAAGGAAAAGAAACACTCAGCCAGAAAGAGCGTGAAACAATTTCGTCTGTTTCAATGCGGCGGGCGGGCGGTGCCTACACTAATAAAAACTGGACGACTGATCACGAAACCGTCCTAAAGATCGCCGCTTCAGATCGCCGTGTCGCTCGAATTTTTTTATTTCCAGGAGCAAAAGTAGCGATGTGCAAATCTGCTACTGGAGACCGGTCTTGGCTCCGAAAAATTCGACCTTGGTACGGGCATCATTATCATTTTCATGTAAGGTTAAGGTGCCCCAAAGAGCAGGTAGGCTGCGTAAATCAAGCTCCCCCACCATCTGGTGATGGGTGTAAAGAAGCTCAAGGGTGGGTCAATAAAATATTAAATCCACCACCACCAGACCCTAACTATGTACCACAAAAACCCAAACCACCTCTCAAGCTGTCAAACTTACCAAAGGAGTGTGGAACTGTTTTATCATCGCAATAAAACTAAGGGACAATTCAAAAAAACATTTCTTTAGCAAATATGTTTAAATCATCGCCTTTTTGTTTATATTTAAAAAACACCTTCGAACCATATTTTTTTGGATATCTATTGCATTAGGGGGATCATTTTCGTAGATCGGCTTCTCAAACCTGACCAAGTCGCCGCGACCTTGGCTAAAAAACGGAAATTAAAACATGAAAAGTATATATCTTCCTGGCATCCTTGCCATGGCTATCATTGTGGTGGCATCAAACATCTTAGTCCAATTTCTTCTTGGGGATTGGCTAACTTGGGGTGCATTTACTTACCCGATAGCATTTTTAATTACAGACATTATGAACCGTGTTTACGGCGCATCCGCCGCTCGGCGTATAGTTTTAACTGGGTTTCTAGTTGGCGTAATCTGCTCACTGATCGGCACACAGGTCATACTTCAGGGTGATGGCTATACCTTCCCTGCCGTAACGCTGCGTGTTGCTGTGGGCTCAGGTTCGGCGTTTCTTGTGGCCCAAATGCTGGACGTCCAAATCTTTGATCGACTGCGTGCTGGAGCGTGGTGGCGTGCACCACTAACCTCTACTTTGGTCGGAAGCGCATTAGACACGTTAATATTTTTCAGTATTTCATTCTCAACTGCATTTAATTGGCTAGATGCTAAAAATACACCTGACTGGGCTCAGGGTCTAGTTCCATTGATCGGCACTGGTCCAGAATTACCACTTTGGGCCTCACTTGCGGTAGCAGATTGGTTGGTAAAGCTAACGCTTGCGTTAGTGGCACTCGTACCTTTCCGAATTTTGGCACAATATCTTGGGAGTAGACCAGTAAAAATTCATTGACTTTGCAGATACCTCTGACAAAGTGGAGGTATATTTAAACAGCTGAAAGGAGGTGATCCAGTGTCAAGAAAGGTATTGGAGAATGGTGTCGTAACAGGTTTGGGGGGTATCCTCTAAGGTAACCCTTGGTGAAACACCACCAAATTTGGGCGCCGGTGTCCTAAACGACCCAGCCTCCGCAAAACTTTCGAAGGGCTGTCTAATGTAGATGGCCCTTTTTGTTTGTGGCAGAGAGAAAAAATGTTGCAGATTAACAGTGAAATAACGATCCAAGATTGGGAGCTGACCGAAAGCTTTACCCGCGCACAGGGGCCTGGGGGGCAAAACGTCAATAAAGTTTCTACAGCGGTGGAACTGCGATTTGAAGCAGCTCAGAGCCCAAACTTATCCGCTTATGTTAAGACACGTCTTCGAAAACTAGCTGGACGGAGATGGACCCTGGAAGGAGCAATAATATTAAGGGTGGAAGAAACACGCTCTCAAGCTCGAAACCGTGAAATCGCACGTAACCGACTTAAAGCGTTGATACTAGAATCATCAATCAAACCTAAACGCCGGATCCCAACGCGTCCAACATTTGGATCTCAAAAACGCAGGTTGGCAACAAAAATACAACGTGGGACAGTTAAGTCTCTCCGAGGAAAGATAAAAGATGACGAATAACCTTATGGATCGGCGCCAAGCTGTTTTAGGACAAAATGTACCAACTTTTTATGAAAATCCAGTCCATTTAACCAAAGGTAAAGGCGTTTGGGCTTGGGATATAAACGGCCAAAAATATCTAGACTGCTACAATAACGTGCCGCATGTTGGCCATTGTCATCCACATGTTGTAGCGGCAATTTCGGCTCAGGCTGCGACACTGAATACCCATACACGATATTTGCATGAGGGTGTCATAGAATACGCTGAGCGGTTGACTGCAAAATTTCACACAGATTTAGATCAACTAATTATGGTTTGTAGTGGGTCTGAAGCAAACGATATTGCCTTGCGTATGGCACAGGCAGTTACAGGTAAGACTGGGATAATTGCTACTGATAATACATACCATGGCAACACAATGGCTGTTTCCCAACTTTCGTCGCGTAAACCACCCATTGGTGGCTACGCTGCTAACATTCGACATGTTCCAGCGCCTGACACCCTGCGCCCAGTTGGTGGTACAACTGAGGGCCAAGCGCAAGCCTTTGCGCATAAAATCCAAAATGCTATTGATGACCTTGAAGTTTCTGGGCACGGATTTTCAGGTTTATTGTTTTGTCCAACCTTTGCAAACGAAGGTCTACCAGATTTACCTGCGGACTTCATGAAGCCTGCTGCGAAAGTTGTCCGGTCTGCTGGTGGAATTCTAATCTCTGACGAGGTTCAGCCTGGGTTTGGTCGTACTGGTGATAATTGGTGGGGTTATGAGTGGCTGGGCCTTTCACCAGATGTAGTTACACTGGGAAAGCCAATGGCAAACGGACACCCTGTTGCTGCTGTAGTAGCTAAGGCAAGTGTAATGTCTGAATTCAGAAATGCCTTTAGTTACTTTAATACATTTGGTGGTAACCCAGTCAGCTGTGCGGCTGCCTCGGCAACCTTGGATGTTATAGAGCAGGACGGCCTCATAACAAATTCAAAACTTGTTGGATGCGATTTCCTAGAGAGACTTCAGGCAATCAAGCATGACGGCATTGCAAATGTCCGCGGTCGAGGTCTGTTTATTGCGCTTGAATTAGAAACTGATGGGGTAGCAAATGAAGCATTAGCAGCAAATGTTGTCGAATATGCACGCAACAATGGCATGCTAATGGGCCGTACTGGACGAAATCGCAATATTTTAAAGCTACGTCCCCCAATGCCGTTCAGTGTACAAAATGCGCGGGAGGCGACAAATATATTAACTGCAGCATTTAAAAAATTTTAGGCGTAAAAATGATTAACGAGATCGCAATTTTATGGGGCTCAAATGGCAATCCTAAACTAATAGCTGAACGTGAAAATGCCGTATACCAGATTGAAATTGATGGGACGCTAGCTGCGCTACGTGTACACAGAGCTGGTTATCAAAATCAAAAAGCTATTCTTTCAGAACTACAATGGACAGCGCGGCTAGCTGATGCAGGTTTTTCATGTCCTAGACCCATTTCTCAACTCAATGGAGAGTGGATATCCCCGTTGCCTGACGGACGCTTCGCAACAGTCATTTCTTGGGTTAATGGCAAACAGATTGGGACTGCAGGAGAATTTTTTTCTGGTAGTGTAGCAGAGCACTGTGATCTCTATCATCGGCTTGGCCACCTTTTGGCACAACTTCATAACACTACTGATAACATAAAGACTGATGACCTAACGCGCCCCGCATGGGACCTAAATGGCTTGCTAGGAAAATCCCCGTTTTGGGGGAAGTTTTGGGAAAATCCCGCCCTTTCATCCAGTGAGAAGAAATTTCTTATCTATACTAGAGATGCTGCCTTTGAATACTTGAGTGGCATTAAAGAGCCAGATTTTGGATTAATTCACGCTGATGCGCTTCAAGAAAACGTTTTTTTTTATGATGATGCTCTGATTTTAATTGATTTTGATGACGCAGGCTTTGGGTATCGAGGCTATGATCTTGGTGTCCCAATGTCACAGCACTATGCGTTACGATATTTAAATGATCTTATAATTGCAATTCAAGATGGCTATGGATCCCTCAGGAAAGCTCCATCACATGAAGAAATTAAGTTTTTTTTATTATTACGTTGCCTAGCGTCTGCCGGTTGGGTTTCAGAACGCCAAACAGAGAAAAATCCCGCACAACGTGTCTACGCTGAACGAGCACTATATTTAGCTCATCAGTGGCTAACTTAAGTAGAATGAGAACTCTATACGACAACGGCCTGCGAAATTTGTTGGCTGACGCCAAATACCCTTTTATAACGCTCCACTTCTTCCATTGGTCCCACAGCCTTATTGGGGTTATCAGAAAGTTTAACAGTGGGCCGCCCATCAGCGTTCACTACTTTGCAAACTAGGGAAAAAGGCTTCAACGCGTCATCATGCACAAGACCTTTAAAATCATTAGTGAGTAAGGTGCCCCAACCAAAAGACACTCTTACCCTTCCATTAAACAAAGCCTGAAGCTCCAAAATTTTTGCCACATCGAGCCCATCAGAAAAAATTACAAGCTTCTGTCTCGGATCTTCTCCACGGCTCTCCCACCATTTAATCGCAGCCTCAGTGCCACTGATGGGGTCACCCGAGTCAATCCGTATTCCAGTCCATTTAGCCAACCAAGCTGGTGCATTATCTAGAAACCCTTGTGTCCCATAAGTGTCAGGTAAAATAATTCGGAGGTTACCTTCATGCTCGTCATGCCAATCTGACATGACATCGTATGGGGCTTGGCGTAATGCCTCATCTGATTCAGCCAGTGCAGAGTAGATCATTGGTAGTTCATGGGCATTTGTACCAATAGCAGCTAAATCACGGTTTTTTGCAATCAAGCAGTTTGAAGTACCCACAAACTTTTTTCCTAAGCCCTCTGTCATGGCCTGAACTGCCCAATCTTGCCAAAGAAAAGAATGCCTGCGGCGGGTCCCAAAGTCAGCTAATCGAAGATTATCTATGTTCCTTAACTGCTCAATTTTTTCCCAGAGTTTAGCCATCCCTCGAGCATAAAGAATTTGAAGCTCAAAGCGCCGCATTTCACCAAGTACAGCGCGTCCACGTAATTCCATTAAAACCGAAAGTGCTGGGATTTCCCAAAGCATGACCTCAGGCCAACTCCCCTCAAAGGTAAGTTTAAATTGACCGTCATGTTTTTCCAGATGGTAGGGAGGCAAGCGCAATGCTTCAAACCAGTCCATAAATTCAGGCGTAAACATCTGACGTTTACCATAAAATGTATTACCTCGCATCCAGGTACTTTCTCCACGGGCTAATGAGAGGGACCTAATATGGTCTAACTGCTCGCGTAGTTCGCCTTCATCTATCAGGTCAGCCAAACGGATCTCAGGAGAGCGGTTAATCACGCTAAAAGTCACCTGGGTATTTGGTTTATTTCTAAATACAGACTGACACATCAGAAGCTTATAAAAATCTGTGTCTATTAAAGACCTTACTATTGGATCAATTTTCCATTTATGGTTCCAAACACGGGTAGCGATATCAACCATTAGATTAAATCCACTTTTGCTAGCTTCATTTCTGTTAATGCACTTGCAAGTGAGCCATCTGTATCGATGGCACGGCACAGGCCAGTGTCAACACTCACATTAAATTTCAACCGTGCAGCATCCAATGCTGAGTAAGCAACACAGTAGTCAGTAGCAAGACCGACAAGGGTTAGATCTGTTATTCCCCGCGCATTCAAATAACCATGTAGACCTGTTGGAGTTTTTTTGTCATTCTCAAAAAATGCTGAATAGCTGTCCATTTCTAGTTGAATGCCCTTTCGTATTACCAAGTCAGCCCTGAGGGTGTTAAGATTCTCGTGGAACATCGCTCCTGAAGTTCCTTGAACACAATGATCAGGCCAAAGAACCTGTTTGCCATAAGCCATATCTTTGATTGAAAATTTTTCAAGATTGTGGCTGCTGGCAAAGGAAGAGTGTCTAGGGGGATGCCAGTCTTGAGTCAGGATTATGGCGTCAAAATACTCCATGATAGAATTTATAGGTTCAATAATTTCATCACCACCAGCCACAGCCAATTCACCACCAGGACAAAAATCATTCTGTACATCAATTACAATTAAGGCACGCATATGAGCCTCCTGGATAAACTTGAAACAATAAATAAAGATCACACAACATAAGGTCAATGTGAACTGATCTTGTTAGATACACTACATCAGACTATGAGGCAGCACATGTTTACAGTTTCTGCACTATATCATTTTACTAGGCTCAACGAGCCCAACTCACTACGCGGTCCAATCCTATCACTTTGTCAGCACGAGGGTATCAAAGGCACAATTCTCCTCGCACATGAGGGGATTAATGGTACGGTAGCAGGTCCAAGCGCGGGCGTAACGCGACTTTGGGCCCATATATCTGATTTGCCTGGGTGCTCAAACTTTACCCACAAAGAGAGTACCTCAAAATATATGCCCTTCAAACGTATGAAGGTGAGGATTAAAAAAGAGATCGTCACGATGGGAAAACCAAATGTAGATCCATCTGTCAAAACTGGTCGGTACGTTGAGCCATGCGACTGGAATAAGCTTATCAATACTCCAGATGTTGCAGTAATTGACACACGTAATGATTACGAGGTGGGCATTGGAACATTTAAGGGCGCAATCAACCCAAATACTAAAACTTTTCGTGAATTTCCAAAGTGGTGGGCCAAAAATAAACATAAATTTAAAAATAAAAAAATTGCCATGTTTTGCACCGGTGGAATTCGGTGTGAAAAATCTAGTAACTTCTTGTTAGGTGAGGGTATTGAGGATGTATTTCATTTAAAAGGTGGTATTTTAAAATACTTGGAGCAAGTTGCAAAACAAGACAGTGCCTGGGAAGGGGAATGTTTTGTTTTTGACAATCGTGTCTCAGTTGGTCACGGCTTAAAAGAGGGCAATTATGATCAATGCTACGCCTGTCGGCGACCTGTAACCCAGCAAGATAAGAACAGAGCAGAATATGTTCAAGGTACGCAATGTCATCAATGCATAAATGAATATACAAAAGAAGATCGAGCTAGGTTTGGGGAAAGGCAACGTCAAATTGATGAAAAAACCAAATTGTTAGATTAGCCTGAACTTTGTTTAAGACTTGCAATTACTATGTTGGTTTCTCAAATTTAGGCCATCAGTTTTATTGGCCCCAA
>TARA_B110000093_G_scaffold112083_1_pt1 | contig 24841 bp, 20 predicted proteins | sample TARA_B110000093 | Tara Oceans TARA_B110000093 (sample SAMEA4397390) | marine metagenome | biome: Polar Biome; feature: [MIX] marine epipelagic wind mixed layer (ENVO:01000061); material: water (ENVO:00002006), including particulate matter (ENVO:01000060) such as... | depth 10-100 m | reverse complement strand
CCTTTAATTACTTGGAATGCTTGAGCAGCTTCTTGGTAAGGTAATGGGCCTGATATTAATTGCTCGTAGCGAATTCCAACTAAGTCTGCTCCAACAAATGTTTTACCAACGAAATAAGGAATTTTCTTATCACCTTCTTTGTAAATCAACTCTTCTAGCGATTCAACAGCAGTATACTTTCCATTGAATTGTTTTGTTAATAATGGTGTTCCTACTACAACTTGAATTGGATCTCCAGTATATTGATTGAAAGTGTGAACTAATGAATATTCTATTTTTGGACCAACACAAAGTGCTGTATTAGAGGGAAGCGTCCAAGGTGTAGTTGTCCATGCCATTAAATGCACATCACCTTCCACTCCATATTTATCTTTAAACTCCGAACTTATCACTTTAAACTGAGCAACAATCGTTGTGTCTTTTACGTCTTTGTAACACCCTTCCATGTTAACTTCAGCAGAGGATAAACCTGTTCCTGCAGCTGGAGAATATGGTTGAATAGTGTACCCTTGGTACATTAAATCTTTGTTATAAAGCTGTTTTACCAAATACCAAACAGTTTCCATGTACTTGTTTGTATAAGTGATATATGGATCTTCCAAATCAACCCAATAGCCCATTTTTTCGGTTAACTCGTTCCACTTATCCGTGTAACGCATGACCGATTCCTTACAAGCATTATTATACTCGTCAATCGAAATTTTTGTACCAATATCTTCCTTGGTAATTCCCATTTCCTTCTCCACTCCTAATTCAACTGGTAAACCATGTGTATCCCAACCAGCTTTACGGTTTACTCGGTATCCCTTCAAAGTTTTATAACGACAAAAAATATCTTTAATAGAACGCGCCATTGCATGGTGAATACCAGGCATTCCGTTTGCTGATGGTGGTCCTTCGAAGAAAACAAATGGCTTATTTTCATCACGTGAAGAAATAGATTTTTCAAATATTGAATTTTCATCCCAAAACGCCCGTACATCATCCCCAATTTTAGGAAGATCTAATCCTTTGTACTCTGTATATTTTTTGCTCATAAAATATTGATATTCAATTTAAAGCAGTAATCTCTTTAAACAGACTGCGAAAATAAGAAATTATAAGAACAAGAATGACTACTCTGCATTAATTACCTTCAAAAATCAGTGAGTAGACCAATATCAACTTACATTCACCAATCAAGCGGCATTAACAATTATTAAAAAGCCCAGCTAAACTAGCTAGGCTTTTTAATAATTTAGCAACAACCACTTCCTGGTGCACAGGAATTACTATCGTTTTTCACTTCAATTGTTTTAAACTGAGTTTTCGGTTTTTCTTCCATTGCTGGAGGAGTACAACAAGCCGAAGCTTCTTCTGTTGTGTAATGTGGATCATTAAATTCAGCATCTGCATGAAAATAATACACCTCCCATTGTGTTCCATCTGGATCAGCTACCCAAAATTTATCTTGAACAGCATAACAACAAGATGTTCCTATTTCTTCTTTGGTTTTAAGTCCTAAAAGTTTTGCTGATTCTAAACGGTCTTCCATTTCTTCTTTCGAAGCCACTTGAAACCCTAAATGTCCAAAGTTTGCTTGTACTTTTTCAGGATTTTCAACAAATGAGATAATCAAAGCGGGTTCATTTAAAATAAACTTAGCATATCCACTTTTTACCTTATTTGGAACTACTCCAAAAAACGCGGTATAAAACTGTACAGACTTTGCTAAATCACTTACATAAAGTGAAACATGCATTTTTGGAAATTCTTTTTGATTCGCCATAACTTTGATAATTGAATTACAAAATTACCGTTTTAAAACTTGAGATTTCATAATAAGACTCATAAATTCATATCTGTATCCATTTCCGTCACTATTAAGACCTTTTTTACATTCTCAAATGCTCCTTTATAACGTGTACTAACTTTATATTTTGAATCTATTACAAGTAATCCTCATTGAGCTGCAGCGGCAATCCAATATTCCAAAGGTTGGAAAACTATTTTGAGCTTTTTGAAAAAAATACGGGAAGATTATCGGATACCTTTCTCTTTTAGTTCATCCTAAAGGAGCCACAACTCAAGGATCTATAAGTTTGGTTTTAATGACGTGAACAAAATTAGGAGACTAATTCGTTTATAACAATAACGGGCACTTAGTAAAGTGTTCTAAATCTTGAATTCCTAAAATATTATAAAATTAAAATGAATCTAATTTTCAAAACTAATCTCCGCCACAATTGGAAAGTGGTCGCTTAATTCTTTTTCTACAACGTGAAAACTCACTGGTTTTACTCCTGGAGAAGTTAAGATATAATCAATTCGCATAAAAGGATACCCACTTGTATGCGTAATTCCTAATCCATTTCCTGCTTCCAAAAACGCATCACAAAGATTATCCGTTAATTCCTCATAAACGTAGGATAGAGCCGTTTCGTTTAAGTCTCCACAAATAATTACTGGATATGGGCTTTTGCTTACCTGCTCTAAAACCAATTTCACTTGACTGGTTCGTTTTTTAAACCCTTTATATAACTGACTTGCAAGCTCTTTAGTTTTTGGAATATTAAGTGCATCTATCGTACTGTCTTTTAAACTTCTTAAATAAGTATAGTGCTCATTCCCTAATTTAAAACTTTGCAAATGCACATTTAATACTCTAATCGTATCAAAACCTTTTACGATATCACTTATTAAAACACCGTTGTTCTGTTTATTTTGGAAAGCTATGAACTCCTTATAAATTATTGGGAACTTTGAAAAAGTAGCCATTCCGTACTGACTCCCTTTTTCTTTAAAAGAATAAGAATCGTTTACATATGAATACCCTTGTTTCCGTTTTAATTCCCGCTTCGTTTTATATTCCCCTAAAGGCTGATTATAAAATTCCTGAAAGCTAATTATATCAGGATTTTCAAAACGAATGGTTCTATAAATACTATCTAATATCAATCCATCATCCTTTCGCTCTTCCCAATCGTCCCAAGTTTTACGTTGAACCCAATTGTACACATCGAATAATCGAACATTATAGCTCATCACTCTTAGATCTCCTTCCTTTTGAAATACATTTAAAGCAAATGTATTTTTTAACCCAAACAAACCAACTAAAAAAAACACTCCTGATATTAGCCAATACTTCTTTTTATAAAACACAAGTATCAAATACAACATGTTTAACAAAATCCAAACGGGAAGTGAGTAGGAAATAAATGGAGAAGGTGAAAAACTGTCTGGAGAGACTTTGGTTATAAAAAAACTAATAAAAATCATGGCTCCGGAAAACCAGTAGATAAATTTTAATACTTTTTTAATAAATCGTTTCAACCTTGAAATTTGAATGCAAAAATACACAAAAAAAAGGGGCTGTAAATACAACCCCTATTTAACTTAACTTTTTTTAAACGGTTAGATGATTAACATTGCATCACCGTAAGAGTAAAAATTATATTTTTCTTTAATTGCTATTTTATATGCCTCCATGATTAAATCATAACCTCCAAATGCACAAGTCATCATTAACAATGTACTTTCTGGCATATGAAAGTTTGTAATCATACTATCAGCAACTGCAAATTCGTAAGGAGGAAAAACAAATTTGTTTGTCCACCCATCAAATGGCTTTAAAAAATAATCTGTAGAAACCGAAGTTTCAATCGATCTCATTGTTGTGGTACCAACAGCACAAATTCTTTTTTTGTTTCGCTTAGTCTTGTTTACTAAATCACAAGCCTCTTGAGTAATAATAACTTCCTCAGAGTCCATTTTGTGCTTGGTTAAATCCTCAACCTCAACCATTCTAAACGATCCTAAACCAACATGTAATGTTAACTCAGCAAAATTCACACCTTTGATTTCAAATCTCTTCATTAATTGACGAGAGAAATGTAAACCTGCAGTTGGTGCTGCAACAGCTCCTTCATGTTTAGCGTAAATTGTTTGATAACGATCAATATCATCAGTAGTTGGCTCACGCTCCATATACTTTGGAAGTGGCGTTTCTCCTAATTTGTTTAGTTTTTCTCTAAACTCTTCGTAAGGTCCATCATATAAGAATCTTAACGTTCTACCTCTTGAAGTTGTATTATCAATTACCTCAGCAACAAACTCTTCGTTATCACCAAAGTATAATTTATTTCCAATTCTAATTTTTCTTGCTGGATCTACTAAAACATCCCACAATCTGCTTTCACCATCTAATTCTCTTAATAAGAAAACTTCGATTCTAGCTCCAGTCTTTTCCTTTTTACCGTACATTCTGGCTGGAAATACTTTAGTATTATTAAACACCATTGTATCGTCCTCGTCAAAATAATCAAGTACATCCTTAAAAATTTTGTGCTCAATCTTACCTGTATCTCTATGCACAACCATTAAACGCGACTCATCTCTGTGATCACTTGGATGCTTTGACAATAGTTCCTCTGGTAAATCGTATTTAAAAGCTGATAATTTCATACTTGAATTTCTGTTATTTTAGAAGGTCGCAAAGATAAAAATTTTACCTCAAGATAAAAATCAAATATTTCACGCTTTATTTCCCTAAAATTATAGCGTTAAACCTTTTAGGATTTCTTACGTCAAACTACCAAACAGGAGAATTATGAACGGACTCGCATACTTAACAATTGGATTAGGATTAATCTTAACAGGTTGTTCCGATAAAGAAGATGAAGAAACCACAGAAGCACCAGATGTTTATCAAAAAATATATGGTGCTTCTGATGTTTATGTACAAGGTGATTATGTATATATAAAATCAAATGGACTCCCTGATCATAAAAGTGTTTATTACGAAGGAACACAATGGGCAAGTACAAAATACCAAGCTTATAATGGGACGAATACCAATTTTCACCAAAATCCAAATGTAATTGGTGATATGAGTTATACCTTCAAAATACCGTTATCACCAAGTGTTGATGCCAATCATGAATCAACACCATTAGGTCCTATCGGAGTAGCTTTAAATGGCGTTCCATTCTTTAACCAATATGCGGCTGGAAATGCAGCTTTAACGGATGAAATTAATTCTTTCGATACATATTATGGGCATCCAACTGGTGGTTCTCAATATCATTACCACATTGAACCAACTTATTTAACGGAAACAATTGGAAATGATGAGTTACTTGGTTTTCTTTTAGATGGTTTTCCAGTATATGGATCTATGGAAAATGGAACTGAATTAACTTCGGATGATTTAGATGCTTATCACGGACACACGGATGCAACTACAGATTATCCTGATGGGATTTACCATTACCACATAACTTCAGACGATCCTTATATTAATGGCGCTGGTTTTTACGGATCTGCGGGAACATTAACTCAATAATTCAGATGCTTTTCCGTCTTTGTTTTTCATGTGTAATCTTGTTGGTTTCGTGTACGGAGACGGAGACGCTGGTTTCTGTATTTCACAAAAATGAAATCAAGTTAAAAACAAAACATGGCGTTACTTACCGGAGTGGGAATCCTTTTTCGGGGCGTGTAATTAACTTGAAAGGGCTGGATACTGTTTCTGTTTCGGAATATTTAAACGGTAAAGAACATGGTATTTGGAAATCATTCTACCCTAATCGTCAACTTAAAACCAAGCGTTCCTTTAAAAATGGACGTAAAACGGATCAATTTTTAGCCTGGTGGTCCAATGGAAATAAGAAGTTTGTTTTTCAATTTGAACAAAATGAACATCATGGGACTTGCCTTAAGTGGTTTGAAACTGGTGAAAAGCTTTCCGAAATGAATTATTCCTTTGGTCATGAAAAAGGATTGCAACAGCTTTGGTATGCCAACGGTAAACTAAAATCTAATTACATCATAAAAAACAAGCGACGATTTGGACTTTTAGGAACGAAGAATTGCGTGAACGTAAAAGGAGTAATTACTGATAAACCTTAAAATTTATAAATGAATTTAATAGTTAAGCTATTTCTAATTCCCGTCTTATTCATAAGCTGTTCATCAAACAGTACTGAAGAAATACCTTATTATTTCACGTCCGATTTCATGCCTCATTTCGCGTCTGAAGAGGCGCTTAAGTTCACGCATAAAATCCTCCAATTTGAACTTTTAAATCAAGATTCGAATTTAATCACCAATACTACGATTCAAAACAAATTGCACGTTGCCAATTTCATATTTACCACCTGCGGGAGTATTTGTCCAATAATGGTTGATCACATGAAATTAATTAATGATGAATTTCCCGCCGATTCAGCAATAGCCTTCCTTTCCTATTCGGTAACTCCTTGGATTGACACGCCTTCTAAACTGAAAACCTATAAAGAATATAAGAGAATTAGAAACCCAAATTGGCATTTCTTAACGGGAAGTAAATCTGAAATTTACAACCTAGCCAGACAGGGTTATTTTGCAGAAGAAGATCTTGGTTTTACAAAAGACAGTTCTGATTTTTTACATACAGAATATTTCATTTTGGTTGACGAAAATCAATACATTCGAGGGATTTACAACGGAACGCTTAAAACCGACATTAATCAATTAATAAAAGATATTAGAGTGCTAAAGCTTGGAGCTACTGCTCTAACCAGTTTTTAAACACCGGAGTTTTCGCTCTCGAAACAATTACTTCTCCTTCCTGTGTTGGCGTTAATTCAATTTTTAACTTACCATTAAAGTATTGTGATATTTTTGCGATCGCGTTGATGCTTGTAATAAATTGACGGTTTAATCTAAAAAAGTCTTTTGGGTCCAACTGAGCTTCCAATTCATCCAATGAATAATTAATGAAGTAACTTTTCCCTTCAATTGTTTTAATCATTACTGCTTTATCCTCCGTATAGATGTAGGCAATTCCTGAAGTAGGAACAGGAATTAAAGCATCTCCCTTTGAGATTAAAAATCGTTGTTTGTAAACTAGCCCGCTAGATACTCCTTTAACAATAGAACTCAAATCTAACTCCTCAAAAGAACCTATTGATGGGATTAATTTTTCCAACTTAACAAAGCTTTTCTCTAACGTTTCCTTACTAAATGGCTTTAACAAATAATCTATACTGTTTAATTCAAATGCTTTAATTGCGTACTCATCATAAGCTGTAGCAAAAATAATCGGGCAATCTATTTCTACATTTTCATAAATTTCAAAACTAATCCCATCTGCTAGCTGTATATCCGAGATCACTAAATCTGGATCATTATTGTTTTCAAACCACTCTAATGCATCTTCAACGGTATCAATAACATCCAATATTTCAGCGTCAGGTCTGCATTCAAAAATTAATTTCTCTAATCGTTTTGCTGCGGGAATCTCATCTTCGATTATTAAAATTTTCACAGGAAAGTGGTTTTAGTTATACTCGTTGTTACACTAATGTAATTACTTCGATTTTGATTCGCAACTATTAAATGGTTGATGGATAAATAATAGGAATTTCTACTTTAAAACACTCCGACGTTTGCTCGATATTAACTTTCAAATTTGAAAACTGATTTATCTGTGTCTTAATATAATTCAACCCCAAATTAGTTGATTCGTTCGAAAACGTTTTTTTAGGATTTATATTATTGGTAATAATGAAGTAATCTCCTTGAATTCCAATATTTAATAACAACGGTTTTTTTCGAGTTACTGCGTTATGTTTTGATGCGTTTTCCACCAAATTCTGTAATGTTAAAGGTGGAATTAAGGCATTATTATATTCTGAAGGGATATTTATTTTAATTTGAAAATGATCTCCAAACCTCGTCTGAATTAAAAACCCATACTTTTCGACAATCTCTAATTCTTCGTGTAGTTCGATTAATTGATTCTCGTTGTTTTTTAAAATGAACGTATATAAATCCGACAGCTTATTTACAAAGTCGATTGCCTTTTCCGGTTGATCAGGAATAATACTTACAGCGGTATTTAAAGAGTTAAATAAGAAATGCGGACTCATTAAATCTTGCAGTGTTTTTTTTTGAGTAACCTGTGATAACTGATGAAAGCTTTTCGTCTCTTTTTTCAAAAATTCATTTTGCTGTTTTAAGTAAAACAAATGATAAAGAAAATTTAAAACAAAAGGTTGAGATGCGCCTACAAAACAGGCATAAATCAGATACTTTTCTAATTCGTAACTGGTACTAATCGTAAAATAACCTATTCCATACAAGATGAATCCTTGAATACCGCCAATAAATAATGAGAAATAAACTTCTTTTTTAAACTGACTTAATGGTATTCGCTCCCAGGGTTTTGTTCCTTGAATTTCTTCAAATAAACGTTCCTGAATTTTATAATGAATGAATAGAGAGAGCACAGTAAATACAACTAATAATATCAATAGCCACACGTTCATTAAAAAAATGGCCATAGGAAGCACTGTTATAGCTATACCTATCAAAATCCATATTACAATAAAATGTCTTTTAAGTCTCACAACAGCACTAAAATAATTACTTTTGCATGAAACAACACCACAATAAAATGAAAATAGCAATTGGAGGCGATCACGCTGGTTTTGACTTGAAGTTAAAAGTGATTAAAAAACTACAAAACGAAGGACATGAAGTTAAAGATTTCGGACCTTATTCAAGCGAAAGTTGTGATTATCCTGATTATGTTCATCCTTTAGCACAAGGTGTTGAAAAAGGTGAATTTACTTTTGGAATTGTTATTTGTGGAAGTGGTAACGGTGTAAATATGGTTGCCAATAAATACCAAGGAATTCGTTCTGGTTTATGTTGGGAAGCTGGTTTGGCTGAAATGACTAGATTACACAACGATGCAAATGTATTAGCTGTTCCAGCAAGATATATTTCTGAGGAGTTAGGATTACAAATTGTTGACACATTTATCAATACTGAATTTGAAGGTGGTCGTCATCAAAAAAGAGTAGATAAAATTAAGTGTGCTTAATACATCCAAGTGTTTTTATATAATATTATAGGTCAACTTTCGTTGGCCTATTTTTTTATCTACAAATTAATTACGAAATAGCATCTTTAATAATAACTTGGAAACTCTTAAGGCAAAGTTCCTGATTGTTGCGTGAATGAAACTTTAGATGGTCAAACCTTTAATTATTTAGAGCGGCAAGCACTTCCAAATAAAAGTGTAAATGAATTAGCTATCTCTATAACATTTATCGTAAAAACTATCCTAGCTTCACCATAAATGGTTAAATAAACGGAGTGATTTTTAATCGTTTTATTGAATTTTTGCAGCTAAACCTGACTTATATAAAAAAATCAGTGTTAATGCTTTGGATTTCAAAATATTCGTCGAATCAAGGAAATAAAATTCACGACTAGGGATTGGATATCGAATTTAATTTTGATGGAGTAAATAATGACTTATATATGAAACAAGTACACTTCTTTAGTAAATAACTATATGAAACAAAAAACCCAAGCGATACTTGGGTTTTTCTTATTATCTCTTTTTGAAATTCTTTTTGTAAGGTTTCTTACCTCTTGGCGCTCTGTCTTTCCACTCAGGACCTTCCCCTAAAAACTCAGGCATTGGTGCACGGTAAACTTTCTTTTCGATTAGTTTCTCAACATCAGCAAGTTTTTCCATGTCTTGCTCGTTAATTAACGACAAGGCAACACCTTCAGCTCCTGCTCGTCCTGTTCGTCCAATTCGATGAACATATTCTTCAGGGTTTCCTGGTGCATCGAAGTTAAATACTAAATCGATATTTGGAACATCTACTCCCCTACTAATAACATCAGTAGCAACTAAAAGTCTAATTTTATTAGATCTAAAATCTCTCATCAATTCTTCACGCTTACTTTGCTCCAAGTCTGATGAAATTCCTTCTACTCTATATTTCTTGCTTCTTAAACCTCTAACAATTTCATTAACTTTCTTTTTTGTAGACGTAAATACAATAATACTTTTGTATTCATTCTCATCAGAAACCAAATGATTAATCAAAGGAATTTTCTGATTATCATAACATAAATAAACTCCTTGAAAAACAGTTTCGGAAGGTTTTGAAATTGCAAGACTTATTTGTGCAGGATCATTTAAAATAGTTTTTGCTAGTGCCTCAATTTTTGGAGGCATAGTAGCGCTAAACATTAGTGTTTGCCGCTTTTTAGGTAATTTATTAATAATCTTTTTAATATCATCTAGAAACCCCATGTCTAACATTCTATCTGCTTCATCTAAGATTAAATGTTCAATCTTATCTGTTTTTGCATAAGCCATATTAAGATGTGACAACAACTTACCTGGTGTAGCTACAATAACTTCAACTCCATCTCTTAATGCTTTTTTTTGTTGTTCCCATTCGTTTGCATCTCCACCACCATAAACAGCAATAGAGTTGATCCCTAGGAAATAAGAAAACCCTTGAATTTGGCGATCAATTTGCATTGCCAATTCTCTAGTCGGAGTAATTATTAAGGTACTTGTTCCCTTAATTTTATTCTTTAAGATGTTATGTAAAATAGGTAAAGTAAAAGCGGCTGTTTTTCCTGTTCCCGTTTGGGCAACAGCAATTAAATCCTGACCGGTAATTGCTACTGGTATTGCTTTTTCTTGTATGGGAGAGGCTTTCTCAAACCCCATATAACTGATTGCCTCGATAATTTCGGGCGCTAAATTTAGTTCTTCAAATGTCATTACAGTGAAGATATCCTTTTTTATCTGAACATTAAGTGCTAAACATTTTGATGCTCAAACCTGTAGCAAACGTATAGCTTAAATGAGCTAATGGATATTGATTTTTTAGATAAAAAAAGCTTGAAAAAGGCCCTTAGTATAAACTAAGAGCCTTTCAAATATATTAAACGTTATTTCCTAAGCGTTTTTCTCAGCGTCAGCTAACTCAACACATAAACAAACAACTTCCATCGCTAACTTAATTTCTTCAACCGAAGGTAAAGTTGGCGCTAAACGAATGTTTCTATCTTTTGGATCGTTCTTGTAAGGGAACGTTGCACCTGCAGCAGTTAATTTAACTCCAGCGTCTGAAGCTAATTGAACAACTCTTTTAGCACATCCATTATTTGTATCTAACGAGATAAAGTAACCACCTTTTGGGTTTGTCCAAGATGCTAAACTCTTTCCTCCTAATTGTGCTTCTAAAATAGAAATCACAATATCAAATTTTGGCTTAATTAAAGCAGCATGCTTTTTCATATGATCTTGTAATCCTGCAAAGTTTTTGAAGAATCTCATATGACGAACTTGGTTAATCTTATCTGGTCCAATTGTACTCATTGACAGATGACCTTTCATCCAATTAATGTTACTTTCAGAAGCTCCAATCCCCGAAATTCCTGAACCAGCAAATGTAATTTTTGAAGTAGACCCAAAAACAAAAACTCTATCAGGGTTTCCAGCTGATTTACATTCGGCAAATAAATTCTTAATTACATCAACATCATCGGATAAATGATGAACTGTATATGCGTTATCCCAGAAAATTCTGAAATCAGCGGCAGCTGTTGACATTTTAGCTAAACGATCAACTACTTCATCAGAAACTGAAGTTCCAGTTGGGTTACCATATTTAGGCACAACCCAAATACCTTTAATTGAATCGTCAGCAGCAACTAAAGCTTCTATTTGATCCATATCAGGACCACCTTCGATCATATCAACAGGAACCATTTCAATTCCGAAATGCTCACAAATTGAGAAGTGACGATCATACCCTGGCGAAGGACATAAAAATTTAACTTTTTCTAATTTTCCCCATGCAGTTGATGAAGATGAGTTTCCATGAGAAATACATCTTGCTATAGTATCGTGCATTAAAGTAAGGGAAGAGTTTCCTCCAACAATTACTTCATTTGTTGATTCAGTTTCTAAAAATTCTTTAAATAATTCTTTAGCTTCAGGAATACCATCCAATCCTCCGTAGTTTCTTGAGTCACCACCTGCGATTGTTTTATAATCTGAAGAGGTTACTAAATCTAACATTGGTAAAGACAAATCTAATTGCTCAGACCCTGGCTTACCTCTAGTCATATCCAAAGCTAAGTTCTTTGCCTTTGCTTCATCGTACTTTCCTTGTAATACAGCTAAATCGCTCATAATTATAATTTAAATAACAGTTTAAATTCTGTGAATTTTGAAAATTTGTTCGGGGGCAAAGATAAATTAATTATTCTTCAGCTCCTCAAAATATGGGAAAACAATATCGGAGGTTTGTTTTACAAAACCGTATAACTCAGACTTCGCTACTTCTTCGGTATTTACTAGTTGAAATTTTTGGTTGATGTTTTCGAAAAACAACAATACAACTGCTAATATTAAAACCGCTTTAGCTGCTCCGAAAATAGCTCCCGCTAAATTATTAATTAAGCCTAGTGCTAAAATATCTGCGAACTTACTGAGTAACTTACCCAATAAATGCATTCCTACCATTATGAGTAAAAACGTAAGCGCAAATGCCAATAAAGGAATATCAATTTGGTGTTCCTCAAATAAATAGTTGGATGTTAAATGTGAAAACTTAACACCGCCATAAATCCCTAGAATCAGTCCTATTAGAGTGGTTAAACTCAAAATAATCCCTTTTGTAAATCCCTTATAAATCCCGTAAACAACAGGAATAAGTATTATTAAATCGATATAACTAAAATCCACCTTCTGAAAATATTGATAAAATTGTTTCTGATAAGTCTTTCTTAAAAGCCGGTTTTTTAGGGCGCAATGCATTGATCTGTAAATTCCCTTGATACAACTTATTAATAATTTGCAGACTTCTTTTCCGTTTTAATGCCAAAATTAATATTGTCTTTTTTAATTGTATTTCACTCATGTTTTTATAAACATCAGACACCATTAGATCCTTTAAATTAAACTGCTGATTTTTCTTAGGGTTAACAAAATCCACTAAATCCCAATCTGCATTTTTACCTTGAAAAAATGGACTCGATTTATAAAGAACCCTATTTGATATAACTCGATCACCTAACGCAATCGATTTTGAATCTATTTCATTCATGAAATCATAATTTTCTTTACCAGCACCGTAATAGACATAAGTACTATTTAAAACAGCATTTTCCTTAATTATTCTTGCAATATTATCCTCAGCTCCAGGAAGTCCGTTACCAACTAGGTATTTTGAAACTAATGTTCTTAATTTTCCTCCAGACATTTTTTTAAGGGTTTTCCAATACCCAAAGTTTTTATCAATGTCTTTGTGTAATAAATACAAAAAGTTAACCTTAATATTTCGCTTTTTAGCTTTTTCACATACTTTTTTTGCCAAAGAGAAACTAGAATTTATAGCGCCATTCCCAATGGTGAAAATTTGCTTTTTAACCGATTCGTTGTTACTCCATGATAAACCTTGTAAAGTCATATCTAACGCATAACCAACATTATTTTCGGCAACACTGCTTCCTATTTCATTGTGAACCAAATATTCGAATGCAACCTCGGGACGGTCTTTAAAATCTGAAATTATTTTTACATAATTATTCTTCCCGTTGAATGCTTTCCGAGAATAACCAATCAAAGCAATTTCAATTTCTATAAATGGATTTTCGGCCCTGAACTCAGTATATAACTCCCAATAGTTTAGGGTAAGTGCTTCTATCGTTTTCTCACTACTTTTCGAAAAATCAATAACCAATGCAAGCTGCGCTTTGTTTTCGAAAACACCTGGAAAAAAGGAAAATCCAGTTGCCACAAAAAAGCACATTGTAATGCATACTATTTTAGTAATCTTATTCAAGAAAAAAACCTAATTAACATAAAATCAAAATTACTAAATCAATTAACCAAATTGAGCTAAACAAGATATAAGAAATGCAAGATTGATAGTTAATATCAATACAAATTTTCTTTTATGTAGTAAAAAATTGATAAAATAAACGTTCACATTAATTTACTTAGTAATTTTAAGAGAATTATGACGTTGTGTTGTGCAACTAATCATTTTAGTAAATGAAAAACAGAAAAAACGATAATGTTAATCTAGATAAATTTAAACAAGTCTTTTTAGCACTTGGATTTATCGCTATTATAGGCTTAGTGTTTTTAGCTTTCTCTCTAAAATCTTATGATAAGGTTTCTTACAATTTCAAAGTAAGTATTGATGAAATGCAAGAAGACTTACCACCTTTAATTCCGCCACCTCTTCAAATTCCGCCACCAGTTACCCTCCCGCCAAAAAAGGAACCTAAAGAGCCTGAATTGGAAATTGTTGAGGATGAAATTGAAATTCCTGAGGAAGATTTCGAAGAAGAAGATAATGAGGAATTAGAAATTGAAGAAGATACTGCAGATGAAGACACTGAAGAAGTAGAAGCAGCTCCATTATTTTTCGTGAAGAATATGCCTCACTACAAGGAATGTTCGGAAGGAAATAACATGCAAAGAAATGCTTGTACAAGAAAGCTTTTAAACAAACGAATTCATGAAGGTTTTGTTATGCCCGACATTGCAAGGGATATGGGTTATGAAGGAACAGTTTATGTTCGATTCGTAGTGTCTCCTTCTGGCGCTGTAACCGACGTTACAGCAATGAAGGGGGAATACCCTGTGTTAAATGAGGCGGCTGTTGCAGCAGTGAAAAAATTACCGAGTATGATCCCTGGAAAACAACTAGATAGAGCTGTTCCTGTGGTTTATACAGTTCCAATAAAAATTGAATTTTAAAAAAACTATATATTATAATACTAGAATACAATCCTAATTAAGATTGTATTTTTTTTGTAACCTATATTTAAAAGGGTATTATAGTAACATATAATCAAAACAAATTATGAAAAAGACAATTACAATTTTATTTTCGGCGGTTTTATTATTTGCCGGTTGTAATCAAGAACCAGCTAAAGAAATTAATGTTGAAGGTGCTTGGAAGTTTGAACAACATATTGAAGGAAAGGCAGAACTAAATGCTCAAAGCGCTGCAATGATTAATTCAATCGTTTCATTATTTAAAGATGGTGAGGTTGAGTTTAAAGAGGGTAGCATAGATATGAAAGGACCTGTTGTTGGAAACAGAAAAGGGACTTACACTGTTAAAGATGGTAAGCTTGATGTTGAATTAGGAAAAGGTTCTCAATTTTCGTTACATGTTAAAAATGAAGGTGCAAATCTAATTGTTCTGTTTAACGAAGACGGTGACCAAGAAACTGGTAAAATTGTTTTAATTAAAAAATAACATTCAATTATTCCTTTTAAAAGTCCACTCGGATTTTTAAAAGGAATTCTTACATTTCAATATCTCTCTCCTACCCCTTTAACGCTTCTTTATTAGTCAATGAGTTTGGTCTTTTAATCTTCATCTGATAAAAGGTTCTCTATCCAAATTTATATGCCTATTTTTGCCGAATAAAATTCGGTAAAAATGGAACAAATCATCAATACTATTAAAACTTATGCCCTCGACTTTGGATACCGGCTTACTGGAGCTATTCTTGCCTTAATCATTGGACTATGGATAATTAAAAAATTCGTTGAGGCAGTTGCAAAAATAATGCATTCAAAAAATGTTGACGATTCTCTTCAGCCATTTTTAAGAAGCATGTTAAACATTTCTCTAAAAGCACTTTTAATTATAAGTGTATTGAGCATGCTAGGTGTTGAAATGACTTCTTTCGTTGCGATATTAGGAGCCGCAGGTTTAGCTATTGGATTGGCATTAAGTGGAACTTTACAAAACTTTGCTGGTGGAATAATGATTCTTATTTTTAAACCATTTGAAGTTGGTCATGTAATTACTGCTCAAGGGCATACTGGAAGTGTATTTGAAATTCAAATTTTCAATACTATTTTAAAAACACCAGATAACAAGCATATTATTATTCCGAATGGTGGACTTTCAACTGGTTCGATGGTTAATTTTTCAAAGGAAGCAACTCGAAGAGTAGATTGGACATTTGGAATTGGATACGGTGATGATATTGATAAAGCAAAAGAAGTTTTAAGCACACTGATCCAAACTGATTCAAGAATTAAACAAGATCCTGAACCATTTATTGCAGTTAGTGAATTAGGTGATAGTTCGGTTAATCTTGCAGTTAGAGTTTGGGTTGATGCTTCAGATTACTGGGGTGTTTACTTCGCTATGAATGAAAGTGTATATAAAACATTTGATAAAGAAGGATTAAGTATTCCTTACCCTCAAATGGATGTTCACGTTCAAAATAATTAATACGAAGACTTTTTTAAATGAAACATTTACTAATCGCAATAGCTTTAACATACTCAATTTCTACTTTTTCGCAAGTTACAGATGCTGAGAAAAACTTAAAAACAGAGTCGAAAACGGATACTGTGAAATCTTGGGGTAAAGGAGCATTGTTTAACCTTGGATTTAGTCAAGTAACTTTATCAAACTGGGCCGCAGGAGGTAATAATTCTGTTTCTGTAAACGGAATTGCAAACTTTTACTCAAACTTCACAGGAAAAAAATCATCTTGGGAAAATACATTGAATCTTGGGTATGGTTTACTTAAACAAGATAAAGCGAATCTTCAAAAAACAGATGATAACATCGAGTTAACATCCAAGTATGGACGAAAAGCGACCGAAAAATGGTTTTATGCTGGACTTTTAAACTTTAAGACGCAATTTGCTGGCGGGTATAACTATCCAAACGATTCCGTTTCAATATCTTCATTTATGGCTCCAGGTTATTTATTAGGTGCCGCAGGAATGAACTACAAACACAAAGACGTTTTGGGTTTGTTTCTCTCTCCTATTACATCTAAGACAACTTTTGTATTAGACGAAAAATTAGCTGATGTGGGTGCTTTTGGAGTTGATGAAAGAAAACATGTTAGACATGAAATTGGAGGGTACGTCCGTGCTAATTACCAAAAGGACATCATGGAGAATGTTAAATTAACAACTACTTTGGGTTTATTCTCTAATTACTTAAACAATCCACAAAACATTGATATTAACTGGGATTTAATGATTTTAATGAAAGTCAATAAATTAATTACAGTCAGTATTAACACGAACCTTATTTATGACGACGATGCTAAAATTACGAGAGATGATGACGGAGACGGAATTAATGAAGTTAACGGACCAAGAACTCAATTTAAAGAAATTATTACTTTAGGATTATCTTATAAATTATAATTTATACTTTCGTAAACTTTTATCTTAAACCAATTATATTTCTCATTATGCAAGCTAAAGATGCTATACAAAACTTAAAGTCTGGAAACGCTAGGTTTTTAGAAGGAAAGGTTGAAAGAAACAATCAAGACTCCGCAAGAATTGAGAGTTTAACTAAAGGACAAGCTCCATGGGCAATCATTTTAAGTTGTGCAGACTCACGTGTTGTTCCTGAGTTAGCATTTGATGTAGGTTTAGGTGAATTATTTGTAATTAGAGTTGCAGGTAATATTGCTAATAAATCAACAGTTGCTTCTATCGAGTACGCAATTGCAAATTTAGGAACAAAGTTAATTGTTGTAATGGGTCATGAAAGTTGTGGCGCAGTTGGGGCTGCTTTGGCAAATGGTGGCGGAAGTGTAAGCTTAGATCACTTGTTGGCTGAAATCAAACCAGCTATTGCGCAATCAGAATCAACTGATATAAACGAAGTTGTTAAAGTTAATGCTCGGCTTTCAGCTGAAAATTTATTAGCAAGATCATCAATTATTAGCGATGCTGTTAAAAATGAAGGTGTTGAAGTTATAAGTGCTTTTTACCATTTATCAAACGGAAAAGTAGACTTATAAGGTGCATTCTTTATGTACATCTAAAGCCTCCGCACAAGTGAGGCTTTTTTTATGATTAAAATCAATGAAGAACACATCATTAAATTCAATGATTAAAATTGGTCTCCAAGGCTAGCTTTACTAACTTTATAAAAAAAATCAACAATTATGGCTGCTCGTCAAGTACCAGTAACAGTATATGCGGAGATGACTCCCAACCCTGAAGTAATGAAGTTTGTTGCAAACAAAGTTCTTAACCCAGGAGCACCTTTAGACTACTCAAGCAGTGATGATACAGCTGGTTCGCCATTAGCTGAAGCCGTTTTAAATTTCCCGTTTGTAGAGAACGTTTTTATTTCTAGCAATTACGTTTCGGTAACAAAAAACGATAAAATTGATTGGGATATGGTTGTTATGGAAACGCGTAACTTCATTTCTGATTATTTAAGAAATGATAAAGAAATTATCAAAAAAGACGCCCTACAACCACACGCGATTAAATCTGATCAATTAGACGATAAAAAAGGTGAAGAGGTTAAGTTTAATGTATCTACAAGTGATTTAGATGAGAAAATAATTGATGCCTTAAACGAATATATTCGTCCTGCTGTTGAAAGTGATGGTGGATCGATTGATTTTGTTGGATTCAAAGAAGGAGTCGTAAATGTTGCCCTAAGAGGTGCTTGTTCTGGTTGTCCGTCATCAACGGTAACTTTAAAACAAGGTATCGAAGGTTTACTTACTAGAATGTTCCCAGAAGTAAAATCTGTAGAATCTGTAAGTTTATAAATTGACACTTAAATATTTTTTCCAAAAAAATATAATTACCTAAACCCGCTGACTATCAGTGGGTTTTTTGTTTTTATTAGACTCGTTTATGCGATAATTAAATATCAGTCTGTATCCTTTAAGTACTTGTTTGTTATAGTCACACAATAACAACTAGCCAAATGAAAAAGATTATTCTAACAGCCATTATAGGAATTACATTTTTACAATCATGTAAAAAGCCAACTCCAATTTACACAGATATTGATTACACAAACACTAATGAAACGGCGACACTCCAAGAAGAGTTACTTCAGTTTGCTCCACAACCGAAGTATAGCGTTGTTAATTCAAACGAAGTCATTTCTATAACAACTGATAAGGGAAATATCATAAGCTTTCCTAAAAGAGCCTTTGCTGACCAAAACGGTAATGCAATTACGGGGAATGTTGAAGTGAGTATTACAGAGATTACCACTAAAGCAGAAATGATTCTGTCAGACATGCCTACTAATTCTGATCAAGGGCCTTTAGAATCTCAAGGTGAGTTTTTAGTTGAAGTAAAACAAAACAATAATATTTTAAAACTTGCAGATGGTGTTTCCTTCGGTATCCAAAACCCAAACTCAACCATTAATTCAAATATTCAAGGATGGAATTGGGTTGAGAAAGGTGAAGGTGAAGTAACTACTTTCGGACAAAACGGTACTTGGACAGCCACAGAATTTCAAGGAAATAATTCTTGCGATATAATGAGCAACCTCTTATTCGATTTATCTTTAACAACCAATGAAACAGATCCACAAGAAATTTGGAAAATAATCCAAGGAATGAAGTATTCATTAGAATCCAGCATAAAAAAAGAATTTAATAAAGATGGTCCTTTTGATTATTTAATTAATGTTCCAATTGATAACGAGGGAGAAAGTACATACTTATCTTTTAATTCCGAAAATGATGAATGGGCTTATACTAAATCAATTACTTGGGTTACTAAGTATGGATTAAGAGATCAAGAAACAACCACATATACAAACTATGATTTAGGAGAAGACGTTAATAGTCTTGGATGCGAAATTTCACTGGATTCTACATTTTCATTTAGCCTTAATCCTAATGTTATTTCATTAAATTTCAATACGCTTAACTGGTGTAATATTGATCAATTAATTTCTGAATATGGCGCTTCAGATGATTGTAAAATTAATGCAATTGGAATTCCTAAAACAGCGAAAGTACAGTTTGTTTTTCCTGATTTAAATGGTGTGTTATCAAGTTGGTCTTTAAAGGTTGGAGAGTTTAATATCGATCGTCTTCCAACTGGAATGCCGATTCAAGTTGTACTGTACTATCAACAAGATGGTAAAATAATGTTTGGATTAGAAACAATTACCGCATCTAAAGACATGAATTTCAATGTTGCCAATATTATTGAATTAGACGATATTAATACCTTAGCTGAACGAATTGAAAACTTATAAATTCCAATAGTTACTTTACAGTAAAGGGTTCCTTAAGGAGCCCTTTTATTTATAGCTCTTTTCTTGCCTTTAGATAATGTTACCATTACAATCAATAGAGTTCTTAATACATGAGCTTAACAATTATTTTTTCGTGATTTATCTTTTAGTAGTTATCTCAAAACAGTAACTGTTCCTACTTTTTGACGAGGTTTTAATCCTCCATAATCTTCTTCGGTTCGGTAGAAAATTTTCCAAACATAAACATCAATTGGAACAATGTTTCCGTTTACTTTTCCATCCCATTTATCATCCATACTCGTTGAATGAAAAATTTGCTCTCCCCACCTATTAAACACATAGAAATCGAAATTGGTAATGTTGACTCCTTGAGGACCAAAACCGTCATTTATTCCATCATAATCTGGAGTAAATGCATTTGGAACATATATTTCAGAAATACATTTCCGATCAACTACAACTGTATCCATCCCAGTACATCCGTCAGCGTTCGTTGCAGTTACATAATAAGTACCTTCTATATCAATAATAATATCATTTGATGATTCACCATTACTCCAAAGAACTTCATCTCTTGAACTAGCCACAACGTTTAATGCTAATTCTCCAATTTCTTGCATACAAACAACCGTATCTGAAGTAGCTAATGGAATAGGGTTAAAGGAGACATTTACTTCAATCTCATCTTGATTCATACATCCGTTCACATCTGTAATAGTGGCTATAAATATGCCCTCAACAGTCGTCTCCAAGCTGTCCGAAACTAAACCAATATTCCAAGTAACTGTTCCTGATCCTGAATTGTTTCCAATTATTGCACTTTCACCTTCACAAATAATAACGTCGGGTCCTAAATCAATTGAAGGAATCGAGTTGTATGATGCAAAAATATTAATAGAATCTTTACAACCATTTCCGTTCATTACAACCACTTCATGCGTTCCGGTCTCCGTAATATCCAATGTTGCGGTAGTTTCTCCGTTAGGCTTCCATGTGTAAGTCCCCAAAGGTAATTGAGGCGTTAAAGTAATTACTTCTCTCTCACATGCTACTCGATCCGCATATGCAGGAATTACAGGCTTAGCGTTAATGCTAAACACTCCAGATCCTGATCCACTACAATTGTTTGTATCCACTACAGTAACAGTGTAAACAGCCTCACTCGTTACATTTATTGTTTGTGTATTATCTCTCGAACTCCATGAGTAAGAAACATAGTTTCCAGTAGTCATCGTTGCAACTTCACCTTCACAAACACTTGTATCCTTTACAACAGGGATTGGATTTGGATTAACAGTTACATCAATCTCATCATATCCTGCGCAACCACCACCGTTACTTACAAAAACATTATAAGAATCGGATGTTCCAACTGTTATGCTTGAGTTCATTGAACCATTACTCCATAAGTAAGTATGTGTATTTGGATTAAAACCAGGTATTGTGATTTCAAATGTTTCACCTTCACATAATGTTTGATCAATAGGTAATACAACGTCTAACGCTGGTAAGTTAGTTAACTCAGCAGTATCAACCGCTGTACATCCATTACCATCAGTTACCAATACCGATACCTCTTGAGGATCTAGTGCTGTAAAAGTTTCATCCGTTGATAGATCTTGCCATACATAAGATGCAAATCCGTTTTGAACTGTAGAGAAAGTGACATCATTTCCTGGACAAACCTCTACATCATTTCCGATACTTACCGTTGGATTCGCATTGATAATCAAATCAACTTCATCTATTCCTACACATCCATTAACATCTGTAACAACTACTGAATAAGTTCCACTAGTCCATTTTGTTAAAGTTTGATTTACCGTAAAATCACTCCATACATAAGAAGTAAATATTGCTGCATCAAATGTGGTTGTATCTCCATCACAAATTGATTGATTATTTCCTAAGTCTACAATTGGATTAGCATGAACAATAATTTCAACCGTATCATTTCCAGTACAACCATTCTTATCCGTTACGTCAACAAAATAAGTTCCTGAAGCATTTACCGTAATGTTATCAGTTGTTTCAAGAGTGTTCCAAACAAACGTGTTAAACGTTACCGAATAACCAGATAATAAGTCAATTGTATTTCCAGCACAAGTATCTAAATCGGGTCCTAAATCAACCAACAAGGCATTTCTTACAAAGATCTCTGCGGTGTCTCTACCAATACATCCATTTACATCTGTTACCGTTACATAAACTTGTTCCTCTATTGAACTTGAATATGAATTAGTAGTTGTTCCATCTTGCCACACATAACCTACATATATTCCTGCATCAAATAACGCTTTAGATCCTGGACAAACTGTTTGATCATTTCCTAGAGCTACAATTGGATTAATATTTACTGTCAGTAAAGCTGTATCAGAAGCTTCACAACCGTTAATATCTGTTACTGATACAATATAATTTGCAGTAGAATCAACATCGATTACTTCACTTGTTTCTAACGTATTCCATATTATAGTTGACCAACCTGTTCTAGCATCAAACGATTCACTCATTCCTTCACAAATTGCCTTATCAATTCCTAAGTCAACAACTGGTAATAAGTTGATTGCTAAATTCATGGTATCACCACCAGCACATCCATTTACATCTTGCACTAAAACACCATAAACTCCTACTGTCCCTTTTGTTATTTCATTTGTAGTTTCACCAGTATTCCATAAGAAAGTATAACCTACAGATGGATAACCTGATGAGATAGTAACTGTTTCGCCTTCACAAACTGCAGTATCATTTCCTAAATCAACTGGTAAACTTATTGCCATGAATATTTCAGCAGTATCAGATGCTATGCAACCATCAAAATCTAGCACATCAACATAAACTACTGAAGCTACATCTACTACATAAGTTTGATTACCTGTGGCGTCTTGCCAAGTGTATGTTGTAAATGTTCCGGCATCAAAACTTGCCGTTGTTCCTGGGCAAATTGTAATATCCGATCCTAAATCTACAGTTGCTCCTCTAAAGAAATTAAAGTCTGCTGTATCCGTTGCCGAACATCCATTTGCATCTGTAACATCAACATAATAAGTTCCTGCTGTATTTACTGTTAAATCACCAGCCGTTGAAGCATCATTCCAAAGAACTGTTGTCCATGATGAGCCTACTGTGAATAAGGAATCAAAATCTGGACAAACCGTTACATCTGGTCCTAAGTCTACAGTTGGATTTAGATTAACTATTACTACGATTGAATCACTTCCAGAACATCCTGTAATATCTTCTACTTCCACTCCGTAAATCCCAGTTGAATTAACTGTAATTGTTGGTGTAGTTTCTCCTGTGTTCCAACTAAATGTGTATCCTGTCACTGGATATCCAGCGTCTAGCATTACAGTTTCACCATCACAAACTGCAGTGTCGTTACCTAAATTAATTGGTAAACTTGTTGCCATAAATATTTCTGCTGTATCAGATGCAATACAACCGTCTGCATCCATTACATCAACATAAACTACTTCTTCAATATTTCCTGTGTAAGTCTGATTTCCTGTAGCATCTTGCCATGTGTAAGATGCAAATGTTCCGGCATCAAAACTTGCTGTTGTTCCTGGACAAATTGTAATATCTGATCCTAAATCTATTGTTGCTCCTGAGAAGAATTTAAAGTCTGCCGTATCTGTTGCTGTACACCCATTCACATCGATTACATCAACATAATATGTTCCTACTGTATTTACAGTTAAATCATCTCCAGTTGAAGCATCATTCCAAAGAACTGACGACCATACTGAACCTACTGTAAATAAGGAGTGAAAATCTGGACAAACTCTTACGTCGGGTCCTAAATCAACTGTTGGATTTAAATTAACGGTTACTATAATTGTGTCTTCACCAGAACATCCCATTGAATCGGTTACTAGTACAGAATAAGTTCCAGATGTTGTAATATCAATCACTTGTGTAGATTCCCATGTTGGTTGCCAAGCGTAAGTTGCTCCTGCAGTTATTCCTGCATCAACCGTTAAAATATTCCCATCACAAAAAGCAGTATCCGAACTTAAGTTTACATATAACTGATCTGCAACAATAACCTCAACAGTATCTTTTGTTGAGCATCCGTTTGTGTCCGTTACTAATACATTAAAAACACCTGCATTTACATCAGTTACGTCAATAGTTTGAGTCATTGTCCCATCATTCCAGATGTAATTCGCTAGGTTTGAAGTAGCGTCTAGCGTTACTAAACTTCCAGGACATATTGTAATATCACTTCCTAAATCAATAACTGGTAGATCATTTACTTTTAAGTTGATCGTATCAGAAGCTTTACAACCATTTACATCCGTAACCTCAACAGCATAATCACCATCAACGTTCGTAGTAATTATTTGAGTTGTTTCTGAATTTGGAATCCATGCGTATGACGCATAAGTTCCGGCATCAAGAGTAACTGCGGCGTCACCAATACAAATTGCTGTATCAACTCCTAAATCTGGCGTTGGCAATGGATTTACCATTAATACTACTGTGTCGTTTGCCTCACAACCGTTTGCATCTGTAACTGTTACAATATATTCTCCATCTACATCCGTAACGATTGTTTGTGTTGTTTCCGAGTTTGGTTTCCATGCATATGATGCATAAGTTCCCGCATCGAAAGTCATCTCTGGATCACCTGCACAAATTGCTGTGTCATTTCCTAAATTTGGTGTTGATAATGGATTTACCGTTAATACTACGGTGTCATTCGCTTCACAACCGTTACCGTCAGTTACTGTTACGATATACTCTCCATCAACATCAGTTGAAATCGTTTGAGTTATTTCTGAATTTGGTTGCCATGAGTATGAAGCATAAGTCCCTGCATCGAAGGTAATTGCGGCATCTCCAATACAAATTTCTTCATCATCGCCTAAAGCAGGTGTTGGTAATGGGTTTATTGTTAAAACTACTGTGTCATTCGCTTCACAACCATTCCCGTCAGTTACTGTTACTACGTATTCACCATCTACATCTGTACTGATTGTTTGCGTAAT
>TARA_B110000093_G_scaffold135725_1_pt1 | contig 25033 bp, 19 predicted proteins | sample TARA_B110000093 | Tara Oceans TARA_B110000093 (sample SAMEA4397390) | marine metagenome | biome: Polar Biome; feature: [MIX] marine epipelagic wind mixed layer (ENVO:01000061); material: water (ENVO:00002006), including particulate matter (ENVO:01000060) such as... | depth 10-100 m | reverse complement strand
AATATCCCCTGAGTCTAAAGCTTCCCTGATTTTTGTTGAACTTACATTAACATGGTTTACATCAAAAGCAGGAATCTCTTCTACTTCAAAACCATACAAAGGACCAAACTCAAGTAAATGACTAAAAGAACCCTCTCTATTTCTTCCAAAATGGTGATCATATCCAATCACCAATTTTTTGGTTCCTATTTGTTCTACTAATATTTCGCGAACAAATTCCATCGAACTCATTCGTGAAAACTCTTTGTCGAAAGGAATAATAATTAAATGGTCAACCCCTTCTTTCTCCAATAATTCAATCCGTTCATCTATCGTACTTAACAACTTTAAACCGCAATCTTTCTCAAGAACAAGTCTTGGGTGAGGATGAAAAGTCACCAAAACAGTCTCCCCATCAAAATCGGCGGCAACTTTCTTCAAATTATTTATAATTGTTTTATGTCCAACATGAACACCGTCAAATGTACCCGTTGTAACAACAGCATTTTTAGCTGGCAAATACTCAGAAAGACCTCTATATACCTCCACTTCTTTATACTTTCAATATATTCAAATGTGATTATTGAATACCGATACAAAATTAAGGAATTAAATTTATCAATAATAATTACTTTAATAAAAGAAAATTACATAACTTTGCGCGCAAATTTAGGATAACTAATATTTATAAAATTCAATTGAAATATGTCTGCTAAAACAGGTAAAATCACACAGGTAATCGGGCCAGTAATTGACGTTGCTTTCTCAAAGGGTTCAGGAGAATTACCAAATATATTTGATGCTCTAGAAGTAGTTAATCAAAAAGGAATTAAAATTGTTCTTGAAACTCAACGCCACATTGGTGAGGATACAGTTAGAGCAGTTGCAATGGATTCTACTGATGGATTATCAAGAGGATTAGACGTTGTTGCTACTGGCTCAGCGATTACTATGCCGATTGGTGACGACATCTACGGAAGATTATTCAACGTTGTTGGAGATCCTATCGATGGTTTAGATCCTGTTTCTAAAGAAGGTGGTTATCCAATCCACAGACAACCTCCATTATTTGAGGAATTATCAACTGCAACTGAAGTACTTTTTACAGGTATTAAGGTAATTGATCTAATTGAGCCTTACGCTAAGGGAGGTAAAATTGGTTTATTTGGAGGAGCAGGTGTAGGTAAAACTGTACTTATTCAAGAGTTGATTAACAATATTGCAAAAGGTCACGGTGGTTTATCAGTATTTGCTGGTGTAGGAGAAAGAACACGTGAAGGAAATGATCTTTTAAGAGAGATGCTTGAATCAGGAATTATCAAATACGGAGAAGAATTTGATAAATCTATGGAAGCAGGTGGATGGGATCTGTCTAAAGTTGATAAAGAAATTATTAAAGAATCGAAAGCTACTTTCGTATTCGGACAAATGAATGAGCCCCCTGGAGCTCGTGCTCGTGTTGCCTTATCAGGTTTAACATTGGCTGAATATTTTAGAGATGGTGACGGTAACGGAACAGGAAAAGATATACTTTTTTTTATCGATAACATCTTTAGATTTACGCAAGCAGGTTCTGAAATGTCAGCATTATTAGGACGTATGCCATCTGCAGTAGGTTACCAACCTACTTTAGCAACTGAGATGGGTATGATGCAGGAGCGTATTACTTCTACTAAGAGTGGATCTATTACTTCGGTTCAAGCGGTTTATGTACCTGCGGATGACCTTACCGATCCAGCTCCAGCAACAACGTTTGCTCACTTAGATGCAACTACAGTACTTTCTCGTAAGATTGCTGAATTAGGTATCTACCCAGCGGTAGATCCATTAGATTCTACTTCAAGAATCTTAACACCAACGATTGTTGGTGAAGAGCACTATAACACTGCACAAGAAGTAAGAACTTTATTACAAAAATATAAGGAATTACAAGATATCATTGCAATCTTAGGTATGGATGAATTATCTGAAGAAGATAAACAAGCCGTACATAGAGCTCGTAGAGTTCAAAGATTCTTATCACAGCCTTTCCATGTTGCTGAGCAATTTACAGGATTAAAAGGAGTATTAGTTCCTATCGAAGACACGATCAAAGGTTTTAGAATGATCATGAACGGAGAAGTTGATGAATACCCTGAAGCTGCTTTTAACTTAGTTGGTTCTATTGATGAAGCAATTGAGAAAGGAAAGAAAATGATCTCAAATCACAAAGGTTAATAACGTAACAACACATTTATAATGAACTTAGAAATTGTAACACCAAACAGCAAAGTATTTGAAGGAGAAATAACTTCTATTGCTCTACCTGGAATTGATGGTTCGTTTCAAATTTTAAATAATCACGCTCCTATCGTTTCTGCTCTAGGAGCTGGGAAAATGACTGTTGTTGATGCGGATAGCCAAACTCAAGAATACACTATCTCTGGTGGTGTTGTAGAAATGAATGATAATAAAGTTATTGTTTTAGCTGAATCGGTTTAATAAAATTATTTCATCGAAATATTTAATCCCTAACGAATTTCGTTAGGGATTTTTTTTGCTCGAATATGAATTCACTTTAATTAGTAAGATAACCAAAATCACTATTCAAGCGTCTCAACCTATTTGCTAATTAGACAAATATCTGTCGTCCTACATCAATAAAATTAAACACGAATCATATATAAGTTTTTAATATGACTAAAATTTATTTAAATAGATTTACCTTGAGTCAAATTAAAATTAAACTAAAATGGGACTAAGACTAGGTGATCAAGCACCAAACTTTACAGCACAATCAACGGAAGGTGAATTAGTATTTCACAATTGGTTAGGAGATAGTTGGGGAATATTATTTTCTCACCCAGCTGATTATACACCTGTATGTACTACTGAATTAGGTACTGTTGCAAAATACAAACCTGAATTTGATAAAAGAAACGTAAAAATAGCAGCGCTATCTGTTGATGGAGTTGAATCACACATTGGTTGGATTAAGGACATTAACGAGACTCAAAACACTACTGTAAACTTCCCTATCATTGCGGACGAAGACAAAAAAGTAGCGGATCTTTATGATATGATTCATCCAAATGCATTATCAAACTTAACAGTAAGATCTGTTTTTATAATTGCTCCAGATAAGACAATTAAATTAATGATTACTTATCCAGCATCTACTGGAAGAAACTTTGATGAATTATTAAGAGTAATTGATTCTTTACAATTAACAGCATACCATAAAGTAGCAACACCTGCTAACTGGCAAAACGGTGACGACTGTGTTGTTGTTCCTGGAGTTAAAACAGAAGACATTCCTAAAATTTTCCCAAAAGGATTTAAAGAAGTAAAACCTTATTTGAGATTAACGCCTCAACCAAATTTGTAAAATTACATTGTAATTAAGATTGAGCCTCAACTTAAAGTTGGGGCTTTTTTGTATCCTTTAAAATATTATGCATTATGAAGAAAAAGGATATGAAAAAGGGAATACTTGCAATTATAATTCTACTAAGCTTACAATCTTGTAATTGCCTTTATTGGACGAATCAAAAATCTTGTAAAAAACAAATTCCCATCACTAAAAAAGTAGTTTTCGAAACCGAGGAAACAGACAACTTTGTCTATCCAGAATTTGTAAATAAGCTAAAAAGAAAACACTCAATCAGTTTTTTAATTAGAAAGGCTGAATTTGACACAAATAATCTAACATCAAACTCAAAGCTTCAATCAACAGATTTATATTGGGAGTTAGAGAAAGCCCTTATTTTAGATCAACACACAGTAATTGATCCATCCTTATATCACAAATGGAAATCTACTAATAAAGAACGCAGTCCTAAGTTTGATTACATATTAGAAATAATGGAAGCTTACTCAACGCAGCATTCAACGGGTATAAATAATAGATACTTACTTGGTTCAAAGCTTATTATTAAAATAATTAATCCCATCACACATCAAACTGTAGGAATACTAAATAGCATATCAACTCCATGCACAAGTGGCTGCGAGTTCACTTATACAGATTGTAAGATCATCGAAGAAAAAGCATTAAAAACAAAGTACAGTAAACCACAAAACTTTCTATCTAAAGGATTCTCCAATAGCGAAATATCAAACCTTGTCCAGCAAATGAGAGAATTAAGTAAATAAATGTTGTCTCATAATTTGAGTTGTCTCTTCTAAAATTTAACTTTAATACAAAGCTTAAACCATGAATAAAACTCAACAATATATCCAAGAAGGAAAGGATCAGTTCTTAAACGACCTAATTGACATCCTCAAAATCCCTTCCGTAAGTGCAGATTCTAATCATGATGAAGACACTAGGACATGTGCTAATTGGGTGAAAAATTCAATGGATCAAATTGGCTTATCCAACACGCAACTTTTTGAAACACCAGGGCATCCAATAGTATTTGGAGAAGTAATCGTAAACAGCTCTCTACCTACTGTTTTAGTTTATGGTCATTATGATGTTCAGCCTGCTGATCCAATTGAATTATGGACAAGTCCTCCTTTTGAGCCGGTAATAAAAGACGGTAATATATACGCAAGAGGTGCTGCCGACGATAAAGGACAATTCTACATGTATTTTGCAGCTTTAAAATGCATGATTGAAGCCAATGAAGTTCCGTGTAACATTAAGGTTTTAATTGAAGGAGAAGAAGAAGTAGGAAGTGTAAACCTTGAGAACTTCGTAAATAACAACTTAGAGTTGCTCTCTAACGATGTTATATTAATTTCCGACACACATATGCTTAGCAACGAAGATCCTTCCATTACAGCAGGATTAAAAGGATTGGCTTATATGGAGGTTGAAATTACAGGACCTAATAGAGATTTACATTCAGGAACATATGGTGGATCTGTTGCTAACCCAATTAATACGCTGTGTAAAATGATTGCTTCATTAACAAATGAAGACAACCAAATTACTATTCCTGAGTTTTATGATAAAGTAATAGAAGTTAGTCCAGAACACCGAGCTGAAATGGCAAGAGCTCCTTTTGATCTTCAGGAATACAAACAATCTATTGACATTGCAGAAGAGCAAGGAGAAAAAGGGTATTCTACTCCTGAACGATTGGGAATAAGACCAACACTTGATGTAAATGGAATTTGGGGTGGATACACGGGAGAAGGTGCAAAAACAGTATTACCATCCAAAGCATTTGCTAAAATATCTATGCGATTGGTACCGGATCAAAACAGTGTGGAGATTTCTGAAATCTTCCAAAAACACTTCGAAAAAATCGCTCCCAAATCCGTTAAAGTTAAAGTATCTACACATCATGGTGGAGAACCTGCTGTTACTGATTTGAACTCTAAAGGATATGCAGCAGCTAGCCTAGCTATGGAAAAGACATTCGGAAAAAAACCTATTCCCGTAAGACAAGGAGGAAGTATTCCAATTGTTTCTTTTTTCGAAGAAGCTTTAAAAACAAATACAATTCTAATGGGGTTTGGTTTAAACTCCGATGCCATACATTCTCCAAATGAGCATTACGGATTGTTTAACTTTTATAAAGGAATAGAAACAATTCCTTATTTTTTTAAAAACTTTTCAGAAAAGTAAAACACTAATAAAGAGAGAGTTGAAATCACAAAACAACTCGCTCTTTTATTTTTTTACTATTTTTTATGGAATTGAATTGAGCTTTACATCTAAAGTTCAAACCAATTCAAATGCATTTAAAATATTCACTTCGAGATCCACGATTTTTTCAGATTGCCTTTTTAGGTTCATTCTTAATTTTCGGGCTATGTTTTTTAAAATGGCAAATCTCCGTCCAAATTATTTTAGTTGTTTTCTTAACTGTCGCTACAACCCAAGCGTTAGCAATAATTAAATTTAAACTTGCCTATCAATCTATTCTTAGTGCAATAATTTCAGGACTAGGACTAGTACTATTGCTAAGAGCAAACGAAACCTCAACTTACATTCTTGCAGGAGTTTTATCAATCGCTCCGAAATTCCTCATTCGATATAAAGGAAAACACATTTTTAATCCTGTTAATTTCGGAATTATTGTCGCTATTTTAATAACAGATGACGCATGGATTTCACCCGGTCAATGGGGCAGCACATCTACCTACTTATTGGGAATTGGAATTTTCTCATGGCTTGTTTTAACCAAGGTTAAACAATTAATTAACGGACTATTTTTCCTTGGAACGCTCTTTATCTTGGAAACCTGTTATTTAAACTTCTATTTAGAATGGCCCATTGATTTTGTATTTCACAAATTCACAAGTGGTTCATTACTGCTGTTTAGTTTCTTTATGATTACTGATCCGAGAACAACTCCAAAACACATTACAACAAGAGCAATTTGGGCAAGTTTAGTTGCATTGATCTCTTTTTACATAATGGAGTTTCACTACTTAGCCTCCGCCCCATTTTGGGTGTTATTCTGTATTTCCCCACTTACCCCTTTTATAGATTCTATTCATACTGCAAAAAACTTCAATTGGAAAACTAACAACTAATAATATGAAAAAAACAAACCTATTACTCGGAGCCTTAACAACATTCACGATTTCGGCAAATGCATTTTGCGGATTTTATGTAGCAAAAGCAGATGGAAAATTATTTAATAAATCATCTCAAGTGATTTTAGTGCGTAATTCAGAAACAAATAGAAATACGATAACGATGGCAAATGATTACCAAGGTGATTTTAGCGAATTTGCCATGGTAGTTCCAGTACCTGTAGTTTTAAAAGAAAACGAGATTAAGGTTGTTCAGAAAGATTTATTTGAACGATTTGACAGTTATTCAGCACCTCGCTTAGCAGAATACTTTGATCGGAACCCATGCTATGTGGCGAAGCGAAGATGTAAAGAAATGGCAATGATGGACTCTAATTTCAAAATGACAGAAGAAGAATCAATAATGAACAAAAAATATGAAGGCGTAAAAATTGAAGCCAAATATGAAATTGGCGAATATGATATTCTTATCCTTTCAGCTACCGAATCAAATGGTTTAAAAAACTGGTTAACGGATAAGGAATACAAAATCCCTTCCGAAGCAGATGAAGTTTTAACACCTTACATCAAAAACAACATGAAATTCTTTGTGGCTAAAGTGAATACAAAAAGGCTTAATCAAAGGAGGGGTGATTACTTGAGTCCAATTCAAATTTCATTCACGCATAAAAAGTTCATGCTCCCAATTAGGCTAGGAATGGCAAACGCAGATGGAACCCAAGATTTGATTGTTTATGCACTAACGCAAAACGGAAGAGTTGAAACATCAAATTACCGAACACAAGAAATGCCGTCAAATCAAAAAATCCCTTTATTCGTTGAAGGTGTGTTTGGAGATTTTTACAAAAGTGTTTTTAGTAAAAAATGGACCAACAACAAGTCCTCTGTATTTGTTGAATATGCATGGGATTTAGATGGGAAAAACTTTACAAAATGTGATCCTTGTAACACTACCCCACCGGCTTCACAGGAATTATTGAACGCTGGAGTTGATTGGTTAAAAGTAAAACAAAACAATTGGGTTGCTAATTACCAAGGTAATTTACATTTCACTCGATTACATGTTAGATACGACAGAGAACATTTCCCACAAGATTTAGCTTTTACAGAAACAAAAAACAAGCAAAACTTTCAGTGTAGATATGTACTGACTCATCCCGCTAAGATTTCAGATAAAACATGCGATCAAGTTTTGCCTTATTACAAAAACGTTCAAAAAAGAAGAGGTGAAGAGATGAATAACCTTACCAATATTACTTGGTGGGAAGCTGATCGCTACCAAGCTTATTTAAAAAAGTACAAAACGAAAATCGCTTCTTTAGAAGTTCAAGAAGAGGAAGAGAAAAATAGTTTCTTGCCCGTTTTTCCAAAAGGCAATATCCCAGCTCAATCACTTATTTTTTCAGCCGGAATTTCATTAAGTCTTTGCTTAATTTTTGGAGTTGCTTTTACCAAAAAGAAACAATTGTAAAATCTACAATAAAAAAGGAGTTACTGTAACAAAAACCGAATTAAATGGTTTTACTTATATAAGTAATAAAAAATAACTTCGTTAAGTGAAAAAGGCACTTTGTTTCATACTCATAAATTTAATATCCTCCTTGAGTTTTGCTCAAGGAGGATATTTTATTAAAAACAACGGTCAATATCCCCCACAGGTTTTATTTGCAGCTAAACTTAATTACGGGTCTTTTTTTATTGAAAAAGATGGTTTTAAAATAAAACTATTAGCACCTAAAGCACTCGATCATTTACTTAACAAACATAATTATCAAAGCCACGACTTACATTCAAAATCGTTTGAAACGGATGCTTCAAACAAAATAATCCCAGGCCACACATTTAAAGTATGTTTAAAAGAAGCCGATTTAACAAAAAACTTTTCAATTCTAAAAAAAGAAGATTTTATTATTAATCAACTCCTTGGATCGAAAGAAGAAAACTGGGCTTCGAACCTTACTCCAATAAAAGAATTAGTCATTCATGATATTTACCCTAACACTGATATAAAACTGTATTTTAAAGGAAATTCAATCAAATATGAATTTATTTTAAGCCCTAATGCAAACCTTAATAATATTGTCATCGAATACCAAAACACTACTTTAACCAAATTGGTTAATAATTCTATTCACATTAAAACTTCAGTCGGAGAAGTTCTCGATGAAAATCCTTTTTCCTATTTGAAAAATTCACCTCAAAAATTAATCAAAACAACTTTTAATGAAATCGGTCCGAATACGTTCTCACTAAGCACTCCGATTCAAGAAATCACAGAAACGCTCATAATCGATCCACAGTTAAATTTCGCTTCATTTACAGGAGCAACATTAGATAATTGGGGTTACACTGCAACTTATGACCAGTCAGGATATGCTTATGCTGGAGGGATTTCATTCGATGCAGGATACCCAATTACATTGGGAGCCTTTCAAGAAATTTATGGTGGAGGACAAATTGATATGTCTATTTCGAAATTCAGTCCTGATGGATCAAGCTTAATCTATTCAACATACATAGGAGGGTCAGGTTTAGAAGCGCCACACAGTATGATTGTTAATGATCAAAACGAGCTGATTATTTACGGCGTTACAAGTTCATTAGATTATCCTACATCAAGCAATGCTTATGACAAAACATTTAATGGAGGTACATCAGTATCAGCAAGTAACGTATTAGACTACTTAAATGGGACAGATATTGCCATTACGAAACTAAGTAAACTAGGGAATCAAATTATTGGAAGTACTTACTACGGAGGAAGTGCAAACGATGCACTTAATGATGCAAATGGCTCAGAAGATTTATTTCATAATTACGCAGATATTTATCGCGGTGAGGTCAATATCGATGAAGCTAATAATATTTATATTTCATCCGTAACATCAAGTACAAACCTACCTACTCCAAACGGCTTTCAAACCAATTACGGTGGCGGTGTACAGGATGGATGTGTCGCAAAATTCAACAATGACCTTTCAGGGTTAGTTTGGGGTAGTTATTTTGGAGGGTCTGGCGCCGATGCTTGTTACGCAAGTAAACGAAATTCGAAAGGTGAAACATATATTACCGGAGGTACAAACAGTATTAATTTAACATCTATAAACAATGGTTTCCAACCAAATTACAGCAATAATGTTGATGGTTTCCTAGCACGAATCGCACCTAATGGAGGAAGCATAACAGCTGCAACTTATGTTGGAACAAATAGTTATGATCAAAGCTACTTTGTTGAAGTTGATCATGAAGATAAAATCTATTGTTACGGACAATCATCTGGAACAATGCCAACTACTTCAGGCGTTTACAAAAATGACAATAGCCATCAATTTTTACAAAAATACAATGAAGACCTGTCTGTTTTAGAAGCAGCAACTATTATTGGCTCAGGAAATGGGAGAATTAACATTTCACCAGGAGCATTAATGGTGAGTAATTGTAAAGAAGTGTACATTTCGGGATGGGGTGGATTAGCAAATGGGGACTTTGTGGGAACAACAGGTTTACCAATTACCTCAGATGCTCATCAGCCAAACACGAACGGTTCCGATTTTTACTTCATGCTACTTGGAGAAGATTTTACGACTTTGAAATACGCCACCTTCTTTGGAGGGAATACTTTATACGAACATGTAGATGGAGGAACAAGTAGATTTGACCCTAGTGGAACTATTTATCAAGCCGTTTGCGGCGGATGTGGTGGTTCTTCTGCATTTCCTGTTTCACCAACAGCTTACTCTAAAACCAATAATGCCGAAAACTGTAATTTGGCAGTTATTAAAATGGATATTTCTAAACTTACAGCAAACATTAAGTTTACTAAAGATTCAACCCATTGCGAAAACCTGCCTGTTAATTTTAATAACCAAAGCACCGGAGGAGTTGAATACGAATGGATTTATCCTGATGGTTCGATCTCGAAAAATTTCGATGGCCAATACTACTTCGAAGACACAGGTCTTTTTACGATTTCTTTAATTGCAATTGACTCTACACAATGCCCCTATTCAGATACTGCAGACATCGACGTTAGAATAATTAGTATTCCGGAAATATCAATAGACATTGACACTTTTTTATGTGCCAATAACACCCTTACAATTAATACAACTGGAGGACCTTTAGATACGAATTACACATGGTGGACAAAAAAGACAACTTTCAGCTTTAACACTTCTTTTTTATCCATTTCACCTGACAGTACAACACACTATTTTGTAAACTACACCAACAAATGCGGATCAGATACCACAGAAGTTATTATACCTGTTTACCATCCTCCAACAAGTGATTTTAATTCTGACACTATATGTGAAGAAGAATCCCCCACTTTTCAGTTCTTCCAGCATCCTAATTACCTCATAACGGAGCGAAACGATAAGTCGTTTCAATTAACTGAAGACTCTATTATATTCCCAAAAAATCAAACCGACGTTTACTATATCGAAACAGAAGGCTCTTGTGGCTCAGCAGTTGATACTTTTGACATTGAATTCATCGAAATCAATTCATCAGCAGGACCCGACACAACAGTTTGTATTGGTGATCACGTTTCATTTTTCGCAAATGGTGGCGATCAATACGAATGGGAAAGTGAAGAGTTTGATAATCAAAACACATCACAATCACCACAAATAAATGCAACATCAACAGGTGATTACATCGTAACAATTAGCAAAGATGGTTGTTCGGAATTAGACACAGCATCACTTAATGTTTTCTCCAAGCCGGATCAGCCCGTTAATTCAATATATACGATTAACTACGGTGAAGATATAAACATAACTTTAAACCCTAATTTCTTTTACAGCTGGTCACCTGCTACAGGTTTAAGTTGTAATAAATGTTCCAGTGTGAACTCAAAACCAGATGAAGACATTACTTATTTAATCAATTATTCTGACACCCGATCTTGTCAGGTAATCGATTCGATAAAAGTAAATGTCATATTCCCCTTATACATCGCCAATACATTCACACCAAACGGAGATGGTAAAAACGACGTTTTTTACGCTTATAGTCACTTAATTAAAGAATTTGAAATCACGATTTATGATAGATGGGGAATGGCTATTTATCAATCAAATGACATCAATAAAGGTTGGGACGGAACCCTCAATGGAGTACAACAGCAGCAAGATGTATTCGTCTACATAGTGAGATATACAAAAATGCATACGACTAAAGTAATTGAACGAGTTGGTACAGTAAACCTAATAAGATAAATAGGGTTAAACTTGGCATTCCATGCCGTAAACATGCCTAAAAAAAATCAGTCTTTATGCAATGCCTATTGTTAGCTACTCAACGCTACATAACCCTTAAAATGGTTGAGTTAATAAAAGGATAAACGTTATTTTAATTCAATAAAATACGGATTAACGAATACAAGAAAAGCCTCAATAAATTGAGGCTTTTCTGACAGTTGTGATGTACTATCTAAAGTTGATATATGTGTGTGGTTATATAATGCGACTTCCAACAAAAAGATACACTTTCACTTAAACTTTTTTTAAGTCTACAAAAGCTTCTCATTGTTTTTGTGTCGATCCTTATCTCTCAATGTTTTCTTTTCGATGTTCCGCTTAATAGCATCCTCTAAATCCACACCGGTTTGATTTGCCAAACAAACCAACACCCATAAAACGTCAGCCATTTCATCTCCAAGATTATTCTCTTCTTCTTTATTCTTAAAGGATTGCTCTCCATATTTTCGGCTAATAATCCGAGCCAACTCCCCTACCTCTTCAGTAAGAATTGCCAAATTTGTTAGTTCGTTAAAATATCTAACCCCAATGGTTTTAATCCAATGGTCAACATCCTTTTGTAAATCCTTAATTTCCATGAACAGCAATTATAAAATCAGTGTGTAATTGAATTTTTTCTCCTTTTCGTTCCATTTCAGGATCTTTGCTAGAAACTACGCTCGATATATCCAAACCAGTACCCATAACAGCCTTAACAACTTCTTCGTTAGAATAAGGAATAAAGCCCGTCGAGGTAATATCTTTTAACTTATTCATATCTTCTTTCGGACGCTTACCAATATGTAATTCACCACCTTGTTTCAGATGCTTTTTCAAATTTAGAAACGCCCCTTTTAAATCATCCAAAAAATAAACGGTATTAATCGTATAAATTAAATCAAACTGCTCTCCAGCTAAATCTAACCTCATAATATCTTTATGAAAAAACGTACAATCAGGGTTATTCTCTTTCGCTAAATCCACCATCGTTTTGGAATAATCAACACCCGTAAATTCAGCATTGGATGAATTTGAAAGAATCTCATCAATGTGATTGGCATTTCCAAACCCGATTTCTAAAATCTTCATTGCTGGTTTCCATTCCACATTTTTTTGAAGCTGAATATAAAAGTTGGCATTCACCTTATTCATAAACGAAGCAACTTTCAAACCATTCTCTCCTTCTGGCTTTCTAAGATTGGCCGACACCTCTTTTAAAGACATTTCGTTTTCCATGACCTAAATTTCGTAAAAAGATTACAATTAATTGAACTTAATTATTTTTTAACTGTAATCGCTTCGGTAGTCACCGAGTTACTTTTATTTAGAGCCCTGTCTAAAATATAAACCGAAAAAACAGCTGACTCCTCCTCTTGATCACTAACCATATACAATACTTTTAAATTGATTTCAAAATTCCCTTCAATAGCAATTTCACTACCTTCTGGTGTAAGCTCTGGGATTCGAAAACTATATTCAACATCATTCCGATTATCAGTTACGAACAAATTTTTAACCTCAGGATCATTCTCTCCTACATCACCATCTTTATCTCTGTATAATACAGTGATTTTCACTTCGTCCACAAATTCAGCAACTACGCTTGGTGTGATTTTCACGAATTCTAATGATGGAATCTTCGCAAACTTTTCAGTATCCTTTTTACATGAAAAAATAACACACATCAATAGTAGCGTTAAGGTTAGCCTATTTATATTTCTCATTGCTGGCTTCCTTTAACAATTATAAAACTCCAGTTTAATTTAATTCCTTCATGAGAATCTAAACGCGGATAGTGCGTATTGTCTAAATGATCTCCATCGTTCACATACAATTTAGTATAAACTATAGTATCTGTATTGAATGTATTATCCAACTTAAAATTAAAATACCAATTGTCCTTATTGTACGTCAACACTGGTGTTAATGTCTTGAGAGGATTACTAAAATCGTCTTTATCGTATGAAAACCTCAATTCCATATCAACTAGCTCCTCAATAGCAGTGCTATCATCTTCTACTCCTGGAATAATAAACAACCACATAGCTGTATCTAAAATAGACGAACCATACCAAGCATTACCAATCCTATTCTCAGTAGATGATAAGCTATTAATTGGATTGCTCCAAATTGTGTTCACATCGCTAGCACCTTCAATAATCCAAAGTGAAGTTATTTTAGGTTCTTGATTGGGAAGTATAGCCACATTTCCGTCAGGATCAGGAGCTCCATTTAAAATCCAATTACTAATTCTATCCAAGTCCTCTTTTGGTAATCCTGTACCAATATTATCCTGAGGCATTCGATCGTTTGTATTTGCAAATGTTTTCCAATTTAAGCGCTTTTGTAAAACAGACATTGTTGTGTCGAATGGAACAACTCTGAACGTAAATTGAGTGTCTGGATCGTTCTTAATTATTGGATGATAAACCAACGTTGAATAAGATGACATAACAGTTCGAAAATCGGGTTCGAACGTCCCATCATGACAACCAGGAGTTGAACATTTAGGTAAAATAATATCTCGATGAATTGAAACAATCCCATTAGGATCTAAAGTATCTACCGAGTTCACTCCATCACTATAATCAACTGAATCGAAAGGATTTGTCGGTGAATCATCGTCCTTATTACAACTCATTAAACTAGTAATGAAAAATAATACTGTTAAATACCTCATCGTTTTAAGCATATACATCTGTTAAAACTTTACCCGGTAATAAACCGCTTGGAATATCAACATCAAAACCTAATAAATTAGCTATGGTTGGTACGATATCGATACTCTCTCCGTATAAAGAAGAAATTTCATGATCTTGTTTAATTACATTATCAGGACCCAAAATCATCGAAAAAACTTCTCTCGAATTATCATCACTTGTATGGTCGTAAGCTGGCCTTCCGTATGCATCTACAAGCGTATTTGGTTCAGAATTCCTACCGTGTTCTGGCATCACAATCATTACCGTATCGTTTGCCAACCCCGGTGTTGATTGAATGAAATTCCATAAATGAGAAACTCCCCAATCTGCTTTTACCAAATTATTACAATATTTCGTAAAATTGGAATGACAAATATCTACTGCTTGTAAATTTAAAACCGTTAACTCAGGTTTAAACTTCTCCAAAACTTTCTCTGTATAATATACATTTGTAAGGTCACTATTTACCCAACCAGAACCACCCCAGTTTAAAAAGCCAGCACCAGAAATACTGTCATTAAACAACTCGTTTAAAAATAATTCTAATTGTTCCCGTTCAGCTATTGAATTCACAACACCTACAGATTCTGCTGAAAATTGAGCAGCAAAATTACCATCGCAGAAACTCCTTATTTTCTCTGTCGATAACTTTTCATCAGCCGTAAAATTAAGTGGATTTCCAATTGCATTATACCCCTTGTTACTAATTAAAGAACTAGGCTGCATAAAGTTTGCTCCATAACCAGCACCATAACCAGGGTAAGAACTGTAATTTAACCCCGGATAAGGTCCTAATGAATCCGAAATCCACCAAGCATTTAAAGCGCTCATAGCACGATCTCCAGCATGCTTTCTATAATATTCAAAAATTGTAGGATAGTCAGGATTGGATCTTAAATTTAAGTTCGCAGTTGTATACCTTCCCGTTAAAGCTGTTATATGACCATTATAGTGCCCCGTTGGGCCTTCGGCAAAACGAACGTCTTTTAATAACGATCCAAACTCTTGCAGTCGCCTTCCTCCTAATGGATTTGCAGAAATATCATCAACATTTAAAAATCCAGGTTGTTCGGCATATCCTCCACTAACATCTTTTAACATCGTAGACATCAAATTCCCTTCTTGTTGTTTTACCGATTCGTTATTTCTAATACCTCCAGCTAACATGCAAAACACAACATGGTTCACTTTCCTATTTCCAGTTGCAGCAAACAATCTGCCCGATGGTAATATGTATGGAGCAACTATTGCGCCTGCAGCTGTTAATCCAGCTTTTTTAATAAAATCTCTTCTTTTCATATTAAAACTGGCGATATTCGTTTGAAGTCATCAAGGCGTAATAAATCACCTCAGGAGAAACGTTCGAATCTTTTTCGATACAATCTTTTAAAAACCACAATTCAGATTCAATGGGCGATCTGTTAAACACTTTTTTGTAAGCATTTGTGACAAATAAACTAACATTCGCTTCCATTTCTTGATTAGTTGGAATTTGAACTGAATTGTCATTCAAGAAATTCTTTATGATTAAATTCTCAGCAACGCCCTTATCCCCAAATGAGTCGTAAATTCTTTTTAAATCTTCTAATAAATTAGTTGGAACGTTAGATCCGAAAGCATCTGCGTAGGCTATCGATATATATTCGGTACTCGTCTTTACATTTGGTTTTTCAGCACCCGCTTGAGATATTTCAACCTCATCAATTTGATAAACATACTCCTTTTCATCCTTACTACATGCAAACAATGCAATAGTAATTAATAGCAGAAATATAATTTTATTGTTTTTATATACCAACATATTCATCTAATATTAAAATTCTTTTTTGCATTGATTTAAATTCCAAATCAGCTCTGTATAAACCTTTCATATGAAATAATTCCTCTACGTTGGGTTCTCTAAATAAAAACCTAATAAAGGCAGTTCTCACCTGACCCTCAAAATATTCATCACTCGAAAAGAATATTTTAAGGAAGTCTCTTTTAGATCTTCCAATCTCAAAGTTTACAATATTTTGATTTCCATCAACCATATCAACTGCTGATATAGTTTCTTCTGAAGTCGGGTATCTAAACAAAAAGTTTTGATAAATTGAAACCACGAAATTCTCCGATCCCATGTTTAATTTATCATATAAATAATTGTCTACGCATCTTCTTTGGACTTCTACAAAATTAAACGCAGCATTCTCTAGTCCTGGAATGATCCCATGAATCAGATCTAAATTTTTAATAAGTGAATCGTAACTGTTAATTAAATCTTGATCATTGGTTCGCTCTTTCAAATTGACTAATATGTTTCTGTACTTCGTCACCTCAGAAGTATCTACTCCATTCAGCAAATCTTCACGTATTGTTTCATATTCATTGTGAAAATAATCTTCTTTATCCATAATACTTGAGATCAACTCTAACCTTCCAGCTTCACTTAAATCGCTTTTATTAACGAGCTCTAAACCCTCGGAATACTCAATATCGGTAGCTTGTCTACCCAAAATGGAGATGTAAAGTTTATTCACGTAGTTTTCTTTCACTACTGTTTCAACTGTAAAATCGGGTGGCGGTGTATTTCCTGATATATATTCGATGTTGTCCTTTTTACAAGATCCCAAAAGAAATATTAAGACAGGAATGATTATTAATTTTCTCATTTGCTAAACGTTCACTTCTTAGTCGAAGTAATTCAACACAAGTTCCTTAATCATACTTAAGGAACTTGTGTTGAGTTTTAAAATAACTCTTTATTGTTACTCCAACCCTAAAATACATGAATTAAAATAAAATAATTTGTGTTCAATTATAAATACATTGTAACCAATCTTCAATTCCGAATTAACACTATAAATAAACTCATGAAAAAGTTTTTTCTCCTAAGTAACCTATTCCTTTTATTTGGATGTTTGGATGTTGAAACTCAATCGGCATTAACACCAACTAAAAGCCCTATAGATAGCTTAAAAAACTATACAAGCATTAAAGACACACTCCAACAAATTAACGCATTAACGCTTGTGGAAAATAATACAATTCCGAAAGAACCAACAGCTACGCTGGAAATTCAAAAGGTGAAAAAAGTTATTCTAAAACATGGATTAGATTCCGTTTATGAAGTGCTTTCATCTAAAAAGCAACTATTTAACCTCAACACGACAAAAAGCAATTTTATTGAAGGAAAAGAAGGTACAGTTTTGTTCATTCCAAAGTCAGCTTTCGGAGGAATAACCAATGTCCAATTACAACTAAAGGAAAGTTATTCTAAGGACTCCTACTTTTTTAACTGCTTAAGTACCCAAACAACAAAAAATCAAGTTTTAACCACAGCAGGAATGGTTAAAATAGAGGCATTTGTTAACGGTAAAGAAGTTCAACTACAAAACGGAAAAGAAATAACAATTCACTTTCCTAAAAAAGATCCAGAGGATAAAGGTTATAGATTGTTTAATGAATCTTTAAATTCTGATTCCATTACCGAGTGGGATGAAAGCATTGATGGGCAAAAGAATTTTTATTACTATGAATTAACGCACTTTTTTGAACATAATCTTATTTCACGAAGGTTCCGAGATGTTGAAATGGATTATTTGACAAGAGAAGAGTTTAATTACCTTCAAAATAAAATGAAACGCTTAACAACTAATCTGTATGAATTTAAAATACGATTTTTAAGAGTTAAAGACTCAGTTTTAATATTTTCAAAAGAAGGCTTTGAAAATGACTTAAAATCTTTCCAAATCATAAGTAAAGTAATAAACTATAACGCTCAAGGCTTTATAAAAGAATACATAAATCACCCCGACTCCGAAAGGTTCTATCCTTTATTCTCCAACGGTGGAATTCCCGAAAACGATGAAGAATACCGAAAAAAGTTTATTCATAAATTCGGAGAAGGAAACTTGGATAAAGCGACAGAAAATGAACTGCGATATTATGTTTTAAAAACAAATAAACTGGGGTGGATCAACTGCGATAAATTCGCTAAATCCACAAAAGAAAAAACCGACATCAACATAATTTCTAAGTCTACAAACGAAGATTTCATGTTGTACTTTAAAGATTTTAATGGTGCTATTAGGGCAAAGAAATACAAGAAGAGATCTATCATTAGAAACATCCCTCGAGGTGAAAAAGGTATTTTGATTGGCATTAAATATCAAGACGGGAAAGTATTCCTTGGAAGTAAAAAAATACAAGCCAGTTCGATGCCAATAACGAACTTAAAGTATCGAAACGTATCGCTAAAAAATTTGTCGGAACAAATTAATAAATTGATTAACTAAAATAAGTCGTTACAATTTATCCTGTAAAGCGAATACTTTTTTAAGCAAATCTGAGCTTCTTTCCTGAAAGTTATTACGAATTGCTTTCTCTTCTATCACAATCATCTTAAATACACTCTCTAAAGCCTTTGTTGTTACATAATCCTTAATGTCAGGATTAACTTTAGTCACAAATGGAATCGCATTGTACTTATTCGTTATATTACTCCAAGCAACATCAGCTCCTACTTTAGATAAACTAGATTCAACAACAGGATAAAACCTACGGTATAAAGAATCAGAAGTATTTAATTGAAGATAACTCGTAGCCGAACTATCATTTCCCATTAATATTTTTCGGGCATCAGTAATGCTCATATTTTTCACGGCGCTAATAAAAATAGGAGTTGCTTCTTTAACCGCATCTTCAGCTGCACGATTTAAAAGTTCAATACCTTTATCTGGCAAAGAACCTAACCCAAGGTTTCTTAATTTACGCTCAACACTTAAAACTTCTTTTGGAAAAAATATCTTCACCTTTTCATTTCCTAAAAATCCGTCATTCTGAGTAAGTTTAGATACTTCTTTTTCGACTCCTTTATTGAGTGCTTCTTTTAATCCATTCGCAATATCTAAATCAGTAATACCAACGGATTGGGTTTTACTTACCGCATCCAAAACGTGCAATAACTCAGCACAACTTACTAGCGTAATGCTTAAAAAAATTAAGACTATTTTTTTCATGATCAATTTTTAATTTTTTTGACAAATCTACTTAATTTACCAATTCTGTTTGAATAACTTTTTTTAAACTATTTATTTAGATTTTAAATCAAAAAAAAGCGACTCATAAATGAGTCGCTTTTAGTTTTTTATTCTGGACAACCTTTCGTTGACTCAGGCCCAGTTCGAAATGGACAATCATCGAAAACATCAATAATTCCATCATAATCAGAATCTTTATCTGTACAACCTAAATTTTCTAATGTTCCTTTAATCTTAGGACATCTATCATCATTATCAAAAACACCATCTTCATCCGTATCTGGACAACCTCCGTTTATTGGCTTGCCTGGCTTATCAGGACATAAATCTTTAGCATCTGATACTCCATCTCCATCTCCGTCTGGACAACCTCCATTAAGACCGAAAATTGTAGGACACTGATCTATAGCATCAGGAATACTATCTCCGTCACTATCAGGACAACCATTAATCAATCCGTATTGTTCAGGACAATTATCTTTATCATCAGGAACATTATCTCCATCTGCATCAGGACAACCATCTAAATAGGGGTCTCCTACTATATCAGGGCAAATATCTATATTATCAGGAACTCCATCCTTATCTTTATCAGTACAGCCATTTACTAAACCTTCTGTTTCTGGACATTTATCCTCGTAATCATTTACTCCATCACCATCAGTATCTACTCTCGACAACCTTCTTTTACGTCGAGCATTCTCGCGATCCTCTTTTGTGTTTTTTGGTTTATAACCTACGATTACATTCATCCCAAATTGAATATTCAAATTCTTTGCATAATCCAATCTTGTAAGTCCAAGCACGTTATCGGTAACTGTATATAGTTGAATAGGACCTGCGTTTAATGCGGCACCAATTCCTAAATTAGTATAGCTTCTATTTACCACGGAATAACTACCAATTAACTGAACTCTTTTTCCTAAATTGGTTTGCCCTGTTAAAGTTAAAGAAGGATGAATACCACCTTTAAATACTTTTGCATTTATTAATGCTCCCGCTATAAAATCACTACTTAATTTATATTCTCCACCAAAATATAAGTCGGCTGTTAAACCTTGTGTAAAGCTTACATTTTGTCGAGACAATCCAAATATCTCAGAAATCGAATCAGACAGGTTTTGCGTATAATCTTCCTCGTCTTCTAATAGTTTTTGCAAATCCAAGCCTTCAAAATTGAAACTTGCTTTATTATTATAATATCTTCTTGCATCTGAATTCCAAGTAATAAAACCAAGGTTATTAAAATTCATAGTAGCCGAAAACTTATCGTTAATTCGATATTTACCTCCTAAATCTACAGCGAAACCAAGATTTGAAAAATTAGTTAGATATTCTACTGGGTCAATTTTTGTTCCTGAATCTGTTAAAAAAGGTAAGCCGGCCATTCTTATATCTAAGGTTGACGTGGCTGTAATTCCCATAAAGTCCTCATCTGTATTTAAAGTAATATCAATTTTATTATTCCCTATGTGAGATAAGCCTTGAAGAACTTTAAATCGCCCACCAATGGATAAATTTTCATTTGTTTGTTGAGAGTAGCCAATTGCATATTCTCTAAAATGATTCATTCTAAACCCTGTACCTTCAATCGATAAATCTTTACCTAAAAACTCTTCAGCAGCTGTTCCTTTAGCCAATAGCGTCATGAAGTTTTTTGTATAATCAAAAGTAATGTCAACTCTTTCGGAAACATTAAAACTGAAATAATGCTTCTTCACTTTAAATCCAAATGATAAATAGTCAATATTTAATTTTGTACTTATAAAATTCTTGTCCTCAAGAGCTCCCAACAACCTATCAGGAGTTGCAACTGTAGCCGCTCCTCCTTGTAATAAATCAGACAGTACAAATCCGTTATTTACATAACTTAAATCCAAATTGGGTAAAATCGGGAGTATCGAAAAATGAAAATTAGATTGTTGAATTTGTGCGGGATTAGATCGCATACTCTGCGGTACAAAATCCATGTTGTACAAAGTAAGTCCTTGCGCAAAGCTCGTAATTCCTGAAACCATTAAGACAATGGTTAAAAATAAATTTTTCATTTCAATAAATTTGTTTGATCAATATTACTCAGTCACCTCTTCGTCTTTTTTCAACTCTACTTTTACTTTAGCATAAACGCCTAATTGGATGTCCATACCGTAATTTGTATAAAACTTAGCGCTATTCCCTTCTGCTGTACTTAAGTTAGATACTAAAATAATTTTAGCAGCATTTTTAATATTATTAACCATGATTTCGGTAAGCTCAATATCTGTTTCGTTTTCAGTAACTTCTCCTAGCAGCTCACCATCTCCATCAACATCAATTGATTTCAAAACAGTAATTGCAGTTGAACTTAAAGAATCCAAAACAACAAAGTCTTCGTCTACAAAATAAGCTTGAACACGCACGTTAACCGGAAATTCATTTTTAATTTGAGTTCTAATTAAACCAGTTAAAACGTTTTCAAAAACCTCAACTGGAAAATCTAATGTATCTACTAATTGAAATCCATCTACACTACCATAAAGAGGCACTTCAATATCCATTGCAACACTTACATAGCTTTCATCCGTGATGAAGTTATTAAATGGTCCAGTACTAGGATTTGTAGATCCTGTCATTCCAAAGATCAATTTATTTGGCTTGATGGCTAAAACATCTGCAATATTAGTTGTAACTGTGTTTATTAAAATTGAAGTTGTTACCGAGTCTGTAAAGTTTCCATACCCAGGAGCTCCTATTGTTACTAAACCTAATCCTATTAAAGGTTGCGATGTCGTTTCATTCTCGGCAACTAAATCCCCTAAATTAATTCCTAGCTCCATACCGAATGAATTGGTTATACTTAACGTTAATCTCGGGTCTGCTAAAGTAATGTCTGCATCAAAATCTAATTCAGAGAAACCAAAATCTACGGTATCAGTTGCTAGCGTAAATGTTTGAGTACCTAAGTCTCCATCCAAAAACTCAATTTCTAAATTAGCTAAGGTAAAGTCTGCATCAACACCATCAGTTTGAGCAAAGGGAACTGGAATGTTTGATGAAACAACATCTGCCTCTATTCTTACATCAATTTGATTTGACCCTGTACCTCCTGCTGTTAAATCGATTGTATAACCAGATAAATCGATTGATCCTGAAACTGTAGTACTTGTAACGTTATTGGAATTGATATCAATCACTTCACTAAAAACTGGTCCACCTTCGGTTAAAGTAGCATAAGGAAGAGACAACGTTAATTTTGCAGTTTCCCTAATTCCATAATCTATTGAATATTCAATCGAACCATTTTTCAACTTTAAGGAATTTAACGTTTCTCCGTTTCCTAAATCCATATCAACAGAGATGACATCATTCAAAACCTGAGAGCTAGGAAAGATTGCTGTTCCTCCAGAAACAGCTAAACTAGTTGAGGCAATATTAATAGCAATATCATCTGCTAAACTAATTGGAACTGTTACAAATGGACCTCCACTTCCTGGTGATTCAATATTTACAATATTTGCTTTTATCGCGTTATCCATTGTTTTACCAGTTAAGTCAATAGATTTTGCTAGTGATGTACCTGCAGGGATACTTGGATAAGTAACAGTCCCTAAAACTGAGTTATCGCTGTTTTTTATCTCAAGAATTAAGTTATTCAAATCAATAGGCCAGTTATTCGTGACTGTTAATGTTAAAGTACCTGCTGTAAAGTTTACGGAGGAAAACTCCGAAAAAGTACCCGCGTTGTGCTCTCCTCCTGATTGTGATGGAATTGCAGGAAAAGGAGCAGTTAAACCATCTGCTAATTGAATTTGTGTTTTTTCAGGGTCTGAAAAGTTACTTACTACGTCACCTAATGTCACGGAAACATTTTCATTTAAATCTGAAATTGAAAACGGATCCATTATAAACGACTGTGAAATGTTTTCATCAGGAATTTCAAATAAATCTGACACCCCCATTTGAAATAACCTACTTGACGTGGTTACCCATAACAAACTGTCTTCATCAATGGATAAAATAGAAGAATCACCTTCTAGCGTTTCTCCTATTAAATCGTGTAAAGTCAATCGAGTATTAACAATTGGTGCCGCTACTGCGGGATTATAATTTTCTAAACTGATTTCATTAAAATCATAATCCTCTTTTAAGCATGAAGAAAGGGTAATTACAACTAAAAAAAATGCTCTAAATATGTTTTTCATTTCAATATTTTTTTAAAAAAAAAACCTGCTTGACAGATATGCGAAACACATGCATTAAATTCATGCCGGTTTTTCAACAATAAAATACGATGGATTGAATTTTATTTTCCAATGGAATAAATATATACGCTTCCTAACTTATCTCCGATTATCAACTCATAAATTCCGTTGCCATCAATATCTTCAACTAAGGCCGCGGAATTACCATCAATAGGAAAACCAGCCATTAATATGCCTGTTTCATTATAACCAAACACTTTCCCTTCAGCCTTGTCTAAAATAATGTTAATCGATTTGTTTTCCCCCAGTGAAAAAGACTGGACTCCATAGGCTGGTGTAAATTCAATTTCATCAATCGTAGACAATACTTTTTTATTGGTTTTAAACACGTTAATTGTACGATCGTCAATCGCTACAAAATCTAGCACTCCGTCTCCATTAAAATCTTGATAAGAAAGTTTAAATCCTTTTTCGAATGCCTTTAAAGAGAACGTTTCCAAATCATCCGATAGTTTTACAAAATGAATCGTACCATTTGAATCTGTAGATAAAACCCCCGAGTTAGAAAGTGCATTGTTTTTCCACAAATAATGGTTTTGTGTATTTGGAGGAAGCATGGTATTCATCTTAATTCGGTCTTCACCTTTTCTATTTAAGGCTCTCACATTTCCTTTCGAATCTGACACGATGATAAAATCCTTCTTTTTAATTTGTAATAATTGCGGAGTCACTTCAATAGCTCCCGAAGTTGGTTTAAAAGCCCAACCTTTAACCTGCTTTCCATCTACACCAAAATTATGCAATCGATTGCCTTGCGTAATTAACAAACGATAATTTCTATTCTTATCGTAATCTAAAACCGCTAAACCTTTAGTAACTGGCGCTTTTAATTTCACAGGATAACCACCAACGTCATTTCCATTTCGATCAATTTGATGAATTTTGTTCGTGGTTGTAAAAGCATATTGTAGCTTGTCATTTTTATAACGATCTACTTGTGCAATCTGCCCAATAACTTTTTCCGCTAAGGGTTTTTTCCAAAGTATCTTTCCTACATTGTTAATGAGGTATAAGTTATTATCCTCATCCTGAATTATTATTTCTCTTTCTTTGGTATAGTGATTTTTAACCATCCAAGGCTTGGCTAAAAATGAGGTATCCAGTTTCACCTCAATCAATGAAATGTTTTGTGCTTCCTCAACGGAGTTATAATTAATAAACGCATTGGTGTAAAACAAGTTCTTATTACTGTTTATCTGCAATCCAAAAGCTTGTAAACGGTGTAAACTGTCTTTATTAACATTAAAAGACGCTAATCCTTCTTCATTTAAAACATGATTAAAAACATTATCAGACAATCTAAAATTCAAATAATAAAATACATTTGACTGCGGAGCAAACTGCTCATAAAACTTGTTGAATTGAAT
>TARA_B110000093_G_scaffold76460_2_pt1 | contig 25662 bp, 17 predicted proteins | sample TARA_B110000093 | Tara Oceans TARA_B110000093 (sample SAMEA4397390) | marine metagenome | biome: Polar Biome; feature: [MIX] marine epipelagic wind mixed layer (ENVO:01000061); material: water (ENVO:00002006), including particulate matter (ENVO:01000060) such as... | depth 10-100 m | reverse complement strand
AATTTTTTAAGTTCAGTTGAGTCAATTTCTTTTATACTATAATCTGCAGTGTCAAATTTCCATTCCTGTTTGGTTTTTAATTCAAAAAGAGAATCGGTAATTAAATACATGGCTTCCTTCATCTTATCCATAGCATTGGCGTTATTCATTCCAATAAAAAATGTTTCAGAGTCGGGAAACCTTGCAAAGATGGTCCTAAACCCATTTGCTACTCCAAAATGATGAATAACATTCAAACCTTTATAAGGAGTTAAATCCAAACCGTATCCATAGTTTATATAATCGCCGTTATTTAACCTTGATTGAGTTGACATTTTATCAAAAATGACCTTATGATCTGCAGAAGGATTATTCTGATATTGATGCCACTTAATCGCGTCTTCCAAGTTCATGTAAATATTACAAGCACCAAAGATGCTTTCGAAAACTTCAGCGCTCTTTGCGCCCTTTTCCAAATATCTATAAGATGTGGCTGCATTTTTAGATGCTATTTTGGCGCTATTTTTCACAAAAGCCGATTGCATTTCAAGCGGTTTAAAAACGCGCTCCTTCATAAAACCAGGAAAACTCAAGCCGCTTAATCTTTGAATGACTTCAGCCATTAATACAAACCCTGAGTTGTTGTAATCATGATGTTTTCCGGGAGGAAAGCTATTGGATGATTGACTCAGTATTACATTCAATGCTTTTTCAGCAGTGAGTAAGCTATCATGTTCAAGGCCTGAAAACATTAGTAAACTATAGCAATCTCTTAAGCCTGTAGTATGTTGAGCACAGTGTTTTAAACGGATCGTATCTCCATAAAAAGGTAATTCAGGTATGTGTTTCCGTACATCATCTTCCCAATCAATTTTCCCTTCCTGCTCCAAAAGCATCATTGCAAAACAGGTAAATTGTTTGGTTACCGAACCAACATTAAATACCGTTTCAAAGTCGATTTTTGCCCCTGTTTCTAAATTTGCTAAACCGTATGCTTTTTTAAAAATAATTGAATCTCCTTGTCTTATAGCGATAACTCCACCAGGAGCATTTTCCACGTTAAAAAAATCAAAGGTGCGGTCGTAAACAGATTCGTTTTGAGCATTCCCTATTAAAGTCATTAAACATATGACGAATAAAAAGTGTCTAATAAGCATGGTTTGAGTTAAGTAATCAGGTTTGAATTCAGTGAATGGGCAATATTATGTTCGGTCTTGTAAATCTTCAGCTCCGGTTTTTCTTTCTCGTTGCTTTTTTAATTTTTTGTTACCAAAACTGTAGGCAACTGATAGTTTAAAAACTTGCTTTTCCGGCTCGAACAAGTTGATAGAGCTTAGAACACCTTGTATTTGTCCCCCCTTGTGAATTCTTAATCCAAAAACATCACTTCCAGTAAAGTTGAATTTCCAGTTTTTATACTTTTTAGAAACAGCTAAATCAAATTGGATAAACTCATCTTGGTACCAAACAAACCAATAATGCTTGTGATGATAAAATCCAATAAATTCCGCTTTCCATCCTTTTTTGAAGTTAAATTGGTTTTGAATTCGAGCATGGAAGGAAGTGAATTGGAAATTAAAACCAGGTGAATTAACAAGTTGTTTTCTAAACATGGTTAAGTTCCATTGAATCAGCCATTTTTTGGAAGGCTTAATCGGGCCGTTTAAAGTAATGTTCGAATTATATTCTTCTCCAAGGTTTTTAAATTGGAATCGTTGGATAACTTCTCCTTCAGAAACATTGGGTAATAAGAACAGGCTATTGGTTTTATAACTATGATTTAAGCTCACGTTAAAGTGTTTGTATATTCCTAAGCCATAACTTAGTTGTTGAACGATTTGTGGACGTAAATTGGGGTTTCCAATACTAATTAAATACGGATTTAATCGCTGTTCAAACGGTGTGAGTTCTTGGTATTCTGGTCGTTTAATTCTTGAGGTATAACTCCATGAATGTATCCAATTTTCACTCGCCTCATAATTTATTGAGGTGTTTGGGAATAGGTTAAGAAATTCCTGATGGAACTTAATAGAGTCCACTTGAGTTTTTCCATCTAAAATGGTTTGCTCAGCTCTAACTCCAATATCAGCTTTCCATTTCTTACCAAATTGCTTATTTGCGGATGCATAAGCAGCGCCAATTTGCTCATCGTAATTAAAATCAAGTTCGTTAACCCAGTTGTTGTTGGCATCAGTAAAATCTGCGTAAGAATTATTGTGTTGATTTAGGTTACTATATTTTGCTCCAACTTCAAGTAGCCAACCTTTTGGGAGTTCCTTTTCAAAATCTACTTTTGAAGTAAAAGCCTTTAAATGAATGTCCCAATTAGTAGTATATTTTTCATCTGCAATGATGTTATTATCTAACCAATAGTCACTTTTAGTCACTTGATCGCTTCCATTATAATTATAGATGTAGTCAGTATCAAAATTCCAACTTCCTTTTTTAATTTTTCGTTTGAAATTTAGGTTATATATGTTTCCATCCCACTTATTTGTCATAGCGCGATTACCAAGGTTTTTTTGATAGTCGTAATCACCTTTAATTATATAGGCCGACATTTTTTCATCCATTTGAAAACGCCCCTTGTAAGGAGAGATTAGCAAACCTATTGTTGTGTTTGAATCAACTTCATAATCAAGACCTATTTTCCCAGCCAGGTTCTGACTTTCCATTAGTGGAATTTTACTGTTTTGAATTTCATGTTCCTCTTCATCAATTGTTGTTAAAAGCGTGAAACGTTGATCAAAAAAGCCTTGATCTCGTTTAGCGTTTAAACTTCCATACAAGTTGAATTTACCTTTACGATAGTTATAGTTAAACCAAGAATTAGCTTTAGGGTATTTTCCCATTCCAGCGTTTAAACCAAGGTTTGCATTAAAGCCATGGCTACTGCTTTTCTTTTTAATTATGTTGATAATCCCACCAGTACCGGCAGCATCAAATTTAGCTGGAGGTGTATTAAATACTTCAATTTTTTCTATTTCAGAACCTGGCGTAGCCTCTAGTTGTTGAACGAGTTGTTCTAAGCTCAATAAAGTAGGTTTACCGTTGATGAAAACTTGTACGTTATTAAGCCCGTTTAAGGTTAGGCTTCCATCTTGATTCATCATAACACCAGGTATTTTTGAAAGTATTTCCTTAGCGTTACTGTTTTCTAAAAGTGGTGATGAAGCTATATTTACGTTTAATCCACGCCCTGTTTTTTCTATAACTGGCTTGGTTACATCAATAACAATAGCATCCAATGAGTTATCACTTGGCTTTAATATGATTGTACCGAAATTAGGCGCTTTTTGAAAGCTATCCGTAGAATGCGTTTGAAAACCGAGGGAAGAAATTTTCAAAAAATAGAATTGTTCACTTTCAGTAAAATTCAAAGTGAACACCCCATTTTCGTCCGCATAAGTTGCGTTTTCCGTTTCATTGTTAGCGACACTTATTAATTCAATTTGAGCAAAGGGAATTGTGTCATTTGAGCTAGATTTTATCTCTCCTTTAATAACTTGCCCACGTGAAATAATCGAAATTAGTATGCTTACAATTAATATCGTTATCCTCATTTTAGTAAGTATAAAAATGTTCAGGTTCTACATAAACAACGGTAGTAGCGTTATTAAATTTCTTTTCATTAAATTCTTTATTTAGAAATGGATCTTTTTCTTTTTTTTCATCAAGTTCCGAATTAGCCATGCAGGCAAACAAGAACGTACTTGATATGGCTATTATCGTTTTCATAATCCAAAGTAATGGTATTGGATTTGAATATTATAATAGATTCTCCATAAACCGCTGGTTTGCCGTTACATGTTTATTATTTACCGACAAACCTATTGGTCGGTAAAAACAGCTTGTTTATGGGTGCATTGTATGTTTGGAAACAGATTAATTGGAGCTTAGTAGGTGAATAATGTATTTTCGTGTCGATGCGCTTAAAGCAAACCATTTTTCTACATACAATTATATGGGCTGCCTACTTTGGTACGCTTGGTTATTACGTAGATCCGGCTTGGTACGCAAAGGCAGACGATAAAGTGATGTATTGGCTACATTGGTCGGCAAGTAGATTTGGTGATGTTGGTTTCTCTTATTTTATCGCTTTTTTCATATTTGGAAGGTTTTTTAAGAAAGATAAAATCCATTGGTTTATTCTAATTCTAATAGGAACTTTTGGATTTCAATATGTGTATGATACTATTGTGTGGAATTGGTTTAAACTGGATTTTTTATTCAAGCCCATAAAAGCTCAATCATTAGAGATTTTAAGTAATGCCTGGCACACCACCATAACAGGCACCATTTTTTATGTTAACCATCAATGGGGATTAAGTCATTTTAGAAGAAAAAAAATGGAAGACGAGGTGGCACAAACCGAGTTAAAGTTTTTAAAAGCTCAAATGAGTCCTCATTTTTTATTCAATGTGTTTAACAACATCTATAGTTTATCATTGGACGAAAACCTAAACACTTCGGAGGCCATAGGGCAACTGAAGTCGATCATGAATTACATTCAAATTTTTGAAAGTAAAGATGAAATATCGTTGGAAGAGGAAGAACGTCATCTGCAACAGTACATTGCGTTAAACAGGTTAAGACATCCTTTAAAGGTTCGGTTAAAATCTAGTTTTGAAACCCCGGGTCTTAAAATAGAACCCATGATTTTTTTACCATTTTTTGAAAATGCTTTTAAGCATGGTAAAACGGGTGAGCATGATGAAATAAGGGCGTTTATGAAGGAGAAGGATGGAATTGTAAATTTTGAGATTAGCAACTCTATTGATTCCTTAAGGAGAAAGGATAGTGTTTCGGGAGTAGGATTGGAGAATATTAAGAAAAGATTACCTTATTTATATCGTGACTTTTTGATGAATGTAATTCAGGATGAATTAAGATATAAAGTTAAAATTAGAATCAACCTTGGAAAAAAAGTTCAACTATAAAATATTTTGGCTGCATTTAGCCTATTGGCTTTATGAGGCAACAATGGTCTATATCTATGCGGATAGTTGGATAACTGCTTTTTGGTTTTACATCTACTTTATTGGTGTATTTTACCTTCATTATTACTACTTAGTTCCTAAGTTAATTAAGGCTCCAACGCTAAAATCAATTTCAATTTGGTTTCTTGCTTTTATTCTAATTACCCTTAGTAGAAAGCAAATTGCCTATTATACCATTTGGAATTATCTTGTTCCAATAGGTTGGGCTGAACTGAGCAATCCGTACGATTTTTATGAGAATTTAAAAGCAGGGTTATTTGGGATTGTTCGAAACTCAGCTGGAATTTTAGGGGTAGCTTTAGGATCAAGATATATTCTTAATCAGGATAAATCGAAAGAGCTTAAAAGAGAGAAAACTAAAAATGAATTAAACGCTTTAAAGAATCAAATTGATATTCCAGAGACGATTAATATTTTATCAAAATTAGAGCAAAAAGCAAAATCGAAACCAGAGTCTATTCAAGATGAAATTATCGAATTATCCAACGTGTTGAGATATCACTTATATTCAAAAGAAGGTGAGGTGATCCTTTCAAAAGAGTTAGAAATTGTACGAAATCAATTGGATTTATATAATAAGCTCAATCATTCATCGATAGCAATTAGCTTAGATATTGATGATCGAATTATCAAAACGGGGATATTAAGTAAGGCAGTTGGGGAAGTGCTTAAACATACTCAAAAAGTAAATTCAGTACTAGAAATAAATGGAATACAAAAGGATACTTTTTTAAAGATATCTGATGGAGATTCAGCTTTTTTAAACGACTTGAGAAAGCGAATCGAAAACCTGTTTAGTGAACAAGTATATATTCAAACGAGCACTCAAGCTATAATTATTAAATTAAATTAGTAATATGAATTGCCTTATAATAGATGACGAACCTTTGGCTATTGATGTGATAAAAAAACACGTTAATCGTATCCCTTTTTTAAATATATGGGGAGCGACAACGAGCGCATTTGAGGCAATTGAAATCATTAATTCTGGAGAAATAGATTTGTTGTTTTTGGATATTCAGATGCCTGAGTTAACAGGGCTTGAGTTGCTGAATTCTTTGCGAAAACCACCTATGGTAATTTTCACAACAGCTTATCAAGAATATGCTTTAGAAAGCTATGAATTAGACGCTGTAGATTACTTAATGAAACCAATTCCTTTTGAGCGTTTATTAAAGGCTGTAAACAAGGCTAAATCACGCCTAGCGAAAGATAAGGTAGTTTTGGTAACTGAAAAAAAGATAGAAAAGGAGAATAGCAGAGATTATATTTTTGTGAAAACTGCTTATAAAACGGTAAGAATAGAGTTAAAGGATATTAACTATATAGAAAGTCAAAAAGACTACGTTGTTTTTCACCTACTTAACGAGAATATTTCATCACAATTAAGCTTGTCGTCCTTGTGTGATCAATTGGATTCTACTTTGTTCTTACGAATTCACCGATCATTTATTATAGCGGTAAACAAGATTTCAGAAGTAGAACGAAATACAGTGATTGTAAATGGCGACAGAATATCTGTTGGCGCAAATTACCGCTCAGCCTTTAAAAGTGTTATCGCGCATCAAAAGATCGGATAAGTTGTTAAACCCACGAAAGAATAGATGCTTTAAGAAGGTGTTCTTCCGAACGCTCTAATTACCCTATAATGAGCCCCAATAGCTTTAAGGAAGCTTCCATGTGCGTGGTAAGGCACTTTAAACTCCTCGGCAGTTGCTTTTATGATTTTAGAAATATGCCGATAGTGAACATGGCAAATCCCTGAGAATAAGTGATGTTCAACTTGGTAGTTTAAGCCTCCAACGTACCAAGAGAATAATCTGCTTTTTTGTGAAAAGTTTGCTGTTGTTCTTAATTGGTGAATTGCCCAGTTACTTTCGATGATTGATTCATCGTTTGGAAGTGGAAAATCAACATCCGGCATTACATGTGCTAACTGAAAGATAAAACTCAAAATTAATCCACATACAAAGTGAAGAACCAAAAATCCAAGTAACGTTGTTCCAACAGGTAAGTCTAAAACAAAGATCGGAACGATTAGAATATATCCAAAGTAAAAAGCTTTCCAAGCAATAATTGTTAAAACATCCTTTGTTAATTCTTGATCTGAAATTAGCCCCTTACGATTGAATCTGAAAACTTGTAAAAAATCTTTCCAAATAATCCAACCAAACGTCATTAATCCATATAAGAAAGGGAAAAATATATGTTGGTATTTGTGAATTTTCATGTGTTCGTGATGCGGTGTAAACCTTAAAATTGGAGGTCCTTCAACATCTTCATCAACACCGGCAACATTGGTATAAGTATGGTGTAAAACGTTGTGTTGTAATTTCCAAAGTCGAGCGCTTCCGCCAACAAGATCCATAGATAATCCCATTACTTTATTAACGATTGGGAATTTTGAATAAGCTCCGTGATTGGCGTCATGCATTATTGATAAGCCAATTCCAGCCATTCCTGTTCCAATTACTCCCCAAAGTGCTAAAACAGGCAACGTGCTTGTTACTGTTTCGGTCATGATTAAAAAATAAGGAACATAGAATAGTGCAAACATAAAAATTGACTTGAAAACCATGTTTAAGTTTCCATGTTTATCAACGTTTTTTTTAGCAAAATACTCGTTAACTCTTGACTTAATAGTTTTTGTGAATTCTTTATTTAAGTCGTGGTTGAATTTTACGCTTGTCGGCTTCATATTCATAGTGGGTACAAAACTAGTGAATTAAGTAATTACAAACACAACAACTTTTAATTTTTATAAACTTTTAAATAGGAATTAAGCGGTTTGACTGCTTTTTGAAGTTGATTTTTTAATGATTTCTTGAGCAGCTTTTGAAATTGCATTAGCATCGTATTTACATTCTGCATGAAGCTCTTCTTGAGTACCATGCTCGATATAAGAATCGGGAATTCCTAAACGTTTAATAGAAGAAGAATATCCATTGTCTAACATAAATTCAGCAATAGCAGTTCCAATTCCACCAACTACACACCCATCTTCAACTGTAATTATGTGCGAAAATTTCCCAAAAATTTCATGTAATAATAAGCTGTCTAACGGCTTAGCGAAACGCATATCATAATGAGCGGCGTCTATACCTTTAGTGTTTAATTGTTCACATGCATCAACAGCGTAGTTTCCAACATGCCCTAAAGATAAAATAGCGATGTCTTCTCCGTTTTTGATTTTTCTACCTGTACCAATTTTGATTTCCTTGAAGGGTGTTTTCCAATTAACCATCATACCTTTTCCTCTTGGGTAACGAATAGAGAAAGGACCTTGATCAGGCAATTGAGAAGTATACATTAAGTTTCTTAACTCTTCCTCATTCATTGGAGAACTAACTACAATATTTGGAATACATCTCATGTATGCAATATCGTATGCTCCGTGATGAGTAGGGCCATCAGCACCAGCTATTCCTGCTCTGTCTAAACAAAACACAACATTTAAGTTTTGTAAGGCAACATCATGAATTACTTGATCATATGCACGTTGCATAAAAGAAGAATAGATGTTACAAAATGGTATCAACCCTTGTGTTGCCAATCCAGCAGAAAAAGTAACTGCATGTTGTTCAGCAATCCCAACATCGAAAGATCGATCCGGCATCGCTTCCATCATAATATTAAGTGAACTTCCTGAAGGCATTGCAGGCGTAATTCCCATAATTTTCTCATTCTTTTCAGCCAATTCCACAATCGTATGACCGAAAACATCTTGATATTTAGGAGGTTGTGGGCTTTTAGGGGCAACTTTTATAATTTCTCCAGTGTCTTTATTGAAAATTCCTGGTGCGTGCCATTGTGTTTGATTTCCTGTTTCAGCAGGTTCGTATCCTTTTCCCTTCTTTGTTAAAATGTGTAGAATTTTAGGGCCAGGAATATCTTTTAAATCTTCAAAAATCTTCACCAATTGTTTTACATCGTGACCATCAACGGGACCAAAATATCTAAAGTTGAAAGATTCAAATAGATTAGAATTTCCTAAAACAGAACTTTTAACAGCGTTTTCTATTTTGGATGCAATTGCTTGAGCGTTAGGACCAAACTTACTGATGTGACCCAGTAAATGCCAAATCTCATCCTTTACTTTATTATAAGCAGCAGAAGTAGTAATTGCAGTTAAGTACTCGTTTAAAGCAGTAACATTAGGATCAATCGACATACAGTTGTCGTTAAGAACTACTAATAAATTACTGTTTTCAACTCCGCCATGGTTTAAGGCTTCAAAGGCCATTCCAGCAGTTAAAGCGCCATCACCAATTACGGCTATGTTTTGTTGCTCTTTTTTCCCAAGGTATCTGCTGGCAACACTCATTCCTAAAGCACTAGATATCGAAGTAGAAGAATGTCCTACTCCAAAAGTATCGTATTCACTTTCTGATCTTTTTGGAAAACCACTTAATCCACCGTAAACTCTTTGAGTTGGAAAATCATTTCGTCTTCCGGTAATAATTTTATGACCGTAAGCTTGATGTCCAACATCCCAAACCAATTGATCGGTAGGTGTGTTAAAAGCGTAGTGAATAGCAGCTGTTAATTCAACAACGCCTAAACTAGCTCCAAAATGTCCCCCTTTTCGAGAAACTACTTCAATAATATAATCCCTTAGCTCATCACAAAATTGTGGAAGCTGCTTAGATTTTATCTTTCTAAGGTCATCGGGGTTGTTAATTGACTGGAGTAATTCTCCTACTTTAAATTCCATTTATGATAGAGTTGGCGCAAATTTACCAAAAATAATAGCGCCAATAAAGGGTTTTTATTAAATATAGTAGCCCGTTTAACATAAATTGAGACTTATTAATTTTTATTTAAATCTATTTTGTTGCCATTCACACTAAAAAATGTTCCGCTCAACACTTTTTGAAGCGGGGTAAGAATTAAATAATTGAATTTAGCGATCAACTTTAGGAAACAAAATTTTGCAATTTATGTTTCCTTTCAAACTGTTTATATTATTTTTGTTTTTGATGAAGGATTTGGCATTAGTAGACGAGAAGGAAATCGCTTTAATAGAGCGAGTTAGTGGCGTCTTCTTAAAAAAGGGTATGAAGCGAGTTACGATGGATGACGTAGCTAAAGAGCTTAGTGTTTCTAAAAAGACACTATATAAGTATGTGAAAAACAGAAAAGAGTTGGTCATGAAATCAACTTTTTTCCATGTTCAAAGAGATCAATTAAAGGTAAAAGAAATTCAAGCTAAAAATCTTAATCCAATAATTGAGAATCATGAGTTGGCGAAGTTTGTAATTGAAACTATTTCGAATGTTAGTCCTCGTGTTCATTATGATTTGGAGAATTATTTCCCTGAGTCTTGGAAGCTCTTAAATGGATATTTTCGCGGCTTTGTTTTCGAAAGTTTACATACAAACTTGTTAAGAGGCCAAAAGGAAGGTGTATATCGATCTGATTTTAATGCTGAAATAATAGCAAAGGTGTTTGCCAATAAAATAGATATGATTTTTGATGCTGAATTATTTCCAACGGAGAGGTTCAATTTTAAAGATGTTTACTTAGAGTATTTACATTACCACTTAAGAGCGATAGTTTCGGAAGAAAGTTTGTCGATGTTAAAAAAATTAGACTTTAAAAAGTTATAAAATGAATATAGGATTTAAGACTTTAAAAAAAATAATGTTAGTGGTTGTTGTTGCCGTTCCAGCATTATTACAAGCGCAAGATTACACATTAAAACAAGCGCAAGATTATGCTGTAGATCATTATTACGAAGCTGTGAATGCAGGATTGGATATTAAAAAATCTAAAAGTAAAATTTGGGAAGTTACCGCAATGGGACTGCCTCACATAGATGCTGCAGCATCTTATAGATACGCGGCAGATTTAGAATTTGATTTCCCACCAGGTACAGTAGATGGATTTATGGCAGCTTTCGCAGCGGATAATATATCTCAAGGAAAATTATCGGCATCTCAATTTATTTTTGACGGAAGTTATATTGTTGGATTACAAGCAGCAAAAAAGTATTTACAATTTTCTCAGTTTGAGAAGGTAAAAACAGATAATGATGTACGCAACATGATTGCGTCTTCTTATTACTTGGTATTGGTTGCTGATGAAAACATTAAGGTTTTAGCAGGAAGTTTTTCAAATATAGAATCATCGATTAAAGAAATGACTGCGCTTGTTGAACAAGGTTTTACAGATGAAACGGAGCTCGATCAGTTACAGTTAATGAAGTCGGATTTAGAAAGCTCTATACAAAGCGCTAATCAATCTCAGTCTGTAGCAAAGCAAATGCTCAAGTTGAATATGGGGCTTGAGGTTAGCAAAACCATTGGATTATCAGACAGTTTAGTTGGGATTGTTGACTTGATCAGTATCGAGGCTTTAACGGGTCAACAATTTGACGCTGCCAACAACCCTAATTTAAAAGTATTAAGTCTCCAAAGGGATTTATTAGGATTGGATGTTAAACGATATAAAGCACAGCGTTTACCTAGAGTTGCAGCATTTTATCAATATCAAAATACGGCTTATCAATTTGAGTGGGATTGGCTTCAAGATGCAGCATGGTATGACGCTCAAAATGTAGGGGTAAATATTTCAATTCCAATATTAAGTAGTGGACAACAAGGTGCCGTGATTAATCAGGCAAAATTGGAGTTAACTAAAATGGAAAACATGTTAACTTATGCTCAATCTGCAATGGGTATTCAGTTTACGAATGCGATTAATGGTTTGAATTCAAAACATGCGAATTATCAGAATGCGAAAAAGAGTTTAAAAATTGCTCAAAAAATATACAATCGAACAGAAATTAAGCACCAGGAAGGAATGGCTTCAAGCTTTGAGCTTTCGCAAATGAAAACACAAGTGTTACAATCCCAAGGAAAGTATATTCAGTCCTTGTTTAACCTGCTAAATGCAAAAGCTGAATTAGATAAACTTCAAAATAAATAAAACTTACAACCAGATATATAAATGAAATTGCCTTTTGGGTACCTCATCGAATCATAAAACAACAATACGAAAATGAAAAAACTAGGAATTATAATGTTAGGAGCATCGGTAGGGTTAGCATCTTGTCAGGAAAATACTTTAGAAGCTTTAGAGCAAGAAAAAAAGGATTTAGTTGCTGAACATAAGCAAGCAATTAGAGATCATAAAGTTGAATTATTCATGATGGATTCTTTAATTGCAATTCACCCTGAATCTGCAAATCAAAAAGAAGAAAAAATCAAGTTAGTACCCGTTACAGTTCAAAATGTAACAGTAAAAACTTTTGAGCACTTTTTTGAAGTTCATGGTAATGTAGAAGTTGTTGAGCATGCAGCATTGTTTGCTCAAGCTCCAGGTAACATTAAAACGATTCACGTTTCGGAAGGAACGACCGTGAAAAAAGGGCAAGTTTTAATTTCTTTAGACGCCTCAGCAGTTGAGTCGGGCATTAAAGAGCTAGAAAAAGGATTGGAATTGGCAACGAAGGTTTTTAATAAACAAAAGTCGTTATGGGATCAAAAAATTGGATCTGAGATTCAGTTTTTAGAAGTAAAAAATAATAAAGAAGCCCTTGAGCAAAAGTTAGTAACGCTTAAAGAGCAGTTAAATATGTATCAAATTGAAGCCCCATTTAATGGAGTTGTTGATGAAATCATGCCTAAAGTTGGGGAAGCTGCAGTTCCTGGTTATCCGGTGGCAAGAGTATTAAACCTTGGGAAAATTTACTTAGAAAGTGATGTAAGTGAAAAATATATTTCTTCGGTTAAAGCTGGTGGCTTTGTTGAGGTTAAATTCCCTTCATTAAACGAAACAGTAAAGGCGAGAGTAACAAGAGTTGGGAATTTCATCAATCCTTCAAACAGAACGTTTAAAGTAAAGGTTGAGTTTGCTAATCCAAGTGGAAAGTACAAGCCGAATCAATTGGCTGTAATGAAAATAAGAGATTACAAATCGGTTAACGCTTTAGTTATTCCGGCAAGAATTGTTCAGCAAGATAGAGCAGGCCAAGACTACGTTTATACATTCGAACAAAAGGACGCTAAGCGTGTGAAGAAATTGGAGTTAAAAGTAGGACAATCATATGAAGGTATGGTGGAGATCTTAAATGGATTGGATTCGGCTGCTGTCTTAATCGACAAAGGAGCAAAATCTGTTCAAGCTAATGATGCAATCGAAATTAAATAAGAGGCCAAACTTTATGCTCAAATAGAATTGTGATGGAAGAAAATAAAAAACAAGGTTTAAAAGAGTTCGCTTTATCGTCTCTTTCCCTAAAAAACCCAGTTACCATACTGGTACTTACCTTCATCCTTGCGATGGTTGGTATGACGTCTTACAATAACATGCCGCGAGAGGCATTTCCTGAGGTTGTTATCCCTCAGATTTATGTAGGAACTCCTTACCCAGGTAACTCACCGCTGGATATGGAACGATTAATCACCCGTCCCTTAGAAAAGGAAATTAATACCATTACAGGAATTGATAAAATCACTTCTACTTCGGTTCAAGGCTTCTCTTCGATTGATATTAAGTTTGACTTTTCCGTAACACCTGCAGAGGCTTTAAGAAAAGTTAAGGATGCCGTAGATATCGTAAAAGGAGATCCAAGTTTTCCAAAAGATTTACCAGCTGATCCAAATGTATTTGAGATGAACTTCTCAGAATTAATGCCAGCGATGAACGTTAATTTATCTGGTGACTTTTCTATGGATATGTTAAAGGATTACGCGGAAATCTTAGAAGATAGAATAGAGGATATTTCTCAAGTTTCTGGAGCTGATATTCGCGGAACTCAAGAAAAGGAAGTAAAAGTAAATGTTGACCTCTATAAAATGGAATCGATGCAAGTTACTTTTGGCGATATTGAGCAAGCAATTGCGCAAGAAAACATGACGATTTCGGGTGGTGATGTAATTGTGGATGGATTAAGAAGAAACGTTCGTGTAGTTGGTGAATTTACAGACTGGAGAACAATCGGTGACATCATCGTTAAGCAAGAAAAATTCAACATTATTTATTTAAGAGATGTTGCAAACATTTCATTTTCAGGAAAAGCAAGAGAAAGTTATGCTCGTGAGTATGGTGCTCCAGTAATTATGATTGATGTTATGAAGCGTGGAGGAGAAAACTTATTAGAAGTTTCTGAAGCCGTTGATAAGATTATTGAAGATGCCAAAAAGAACGATTTTCCGGAGAGTTTAGAAATTACGATTACTTCTGATATGAGTGAAAAAACGCGTACGCAAGTATCCGAATTAGAAAACTCAATCATATTTGGAACCATCTTGGTAGTTGGTGTTTTATTGTTCTTCTTAGGATTACGAAATGCAGCCTTCGTAGGTATCGCAATTCCTTTATCAATGTTTATCGCCTTCTTTATTTTAAATGCAATGGGCGTTACGTTAAACATGATGGTGTTGTTCTCGCTTGTATTGGCGCTGGGAATGCTGGTGGATAACGGTATTGTAATTGTTGAGAATATTTATAGATACATGGATGAAGGTTATCGTCCGTTTGAAGCCGCAAAATATGGAGCGGGTGAAGTTGCTTGGCCAATTATCGCCTCCACTGCAACAACATTGGCCGCTTTTCTGCCATTGGCTTTATGGCCTGGAATGATGGGGGAGTTTATGCAATACCTCCCAATTACATTAATGATTGTTTTAGGGTCGTCGTTGTTTGTTGCTTTAGTTATTAACCCCGTTTTAATTGCCTTAATGGCAAGAATGAATAGAAAAGGGGTTAAAAACTTAGCCATTACAATTATCGTTTTAGGAATAATATTAACTGCTTCCGATGTAGCTGGTCCGGGGAATATGTTTATTGTAATAGGCGTGTTTATCTTGTTAAATCCGAAATTAGTTTCCCCAATTACAATTAGATTTCAGAACAGCTTTTTACCTAGATTGGAAAATGCATACAAAAACTTATTGTCGGGAATCATTAAAGGAAAACGACCAGTTTGGGTGTTGTTGGGAACATTAGGTTTATTTGTTTTTTCTATAATATTAGTTAAGGTTGCTACACCAAAAGTTGAGTTTTTCCCAATAAACGAACCGGCTTATTTGAACATATTTATTGAAAAACCAATTGGAACGGACATCGAAGAAACGAATGAGGCCTCGGTTGAATTAGAGAAAACAGTATTGAATTACTTTGAGCAATCTCCAGGTTTCTACTATAAACGTTTACCAGGGAAAGAGTTAAAGTTTGATACCATTATTGTTGATAGTGGTTTAAACTTCATGGTAAAATCAATTATCGGACAAGTTGGTAACGGTACTTCAGATCCTGCTCAGGGGCCCTCAATGGGCAACACACCGGATAAGGCTAGAATTATGGTTTCATTTGTTGAGTTTTTAGATAGAAAAGAAGTTGCTTCTAGTGACATCATGAATACAGTTCGTGAATTGTTAAAAGGAAATCCAGGAGTCTCTATTGTGGTTGGAAAAGATGAAGGCGGACCCCCAATGGGTAAACCAATTAACATTGAGGTTTCAGGTGAAGATTATGGTTTAATCATCGACGAGACTGAGAAAATGTTAGGATTCTTAAACAATAAAAATGTTGCTGGAGTTGAAGAGCTAAAAATGAATGTCCAAACAGGAAAGCCTGAATTGGTAATTGATATCGATCAGCAAAAATCGAGAAGGCTAAACATATCCACTGCTCAAATTGGAACGACAATTCGTACTGCTTTGTTTGGAAAACAGGTTTCTAAATTCAAAAAGGATGAGGATGAATATGACATTACATTAAGATTGAATGAATACACAAGAAACAACATTGATAATTTAATGAATCAAAGAATAACATTTCGAGATATGTTAACGGGTAAAATTCGCCAAGTTCCAATATCTGCTGTTGCATCTGTTAAAAAGGCATCTACGATATCTGCTGTAAAACGTATCGACTTAAAACGTATGATTGCAATACAATCCAATGTGCTGGAAGGGTATAATGCAAATGAAGTTGTTGCTGAATTAAAAGATGTATTGGCTGATTATGAAGTTGCTAGTGAGTTGAACTGGAAATTTACAGGTCAGCAAGAGGAACAAGAAAAAGAACTGGCCTTCTTAGGAACTGCTTTATTGGCCGCGATATTTATGATTTTCTTAATCATTGTTGCACAATTTAACTCTATATCTGCACCAATTATTATTGTTGGAGCGGTTGGACTTAGTTTAATTGGAGTGTTGTTAGGATTGATTATTTCGGGAATGGATTTCATTATCATTATGACAATGATTGGTATTATATCACTTGCAGGAGTTGTTGTAAATAATGCGATTGTATTAGTTGATTATACGAAGTTGATTATTACACGAAGAGAAATGGAATTAGGCATCTCTGGAGAAAAGGCAGACCGATTACCAGTAAGTTTGGTTATACCTGCCATTATCGAAGGGGGAAAAACAAGATTACGTCCAGTATTGCTAACGGCTATTACAACGGTTTTAGGTTTACTACCAATGGCGGTAGGGCTGAATATTGATTTCTTAGGGTTTTTTGCTACGGGAGACGCTAACATTAGTCTTGGTGGGGATAACGTGATGTTTTGGGGTCCAATGTCCTGGACAATCATATTTGGATTAACATTCGCAACGTTTTTAACGTTGGTAATCATTCCAGTGATGTTTTACATCGCTTTAAGATTGAAGTATAAATTATTAAAAGTAAAGAGAGGTTAATAATAACCCCAATATAAAAAAAGCCGTAGTTAATTTAACTACGGCTTTTTTATGATTTAAATGAATTTTTATTTGGCTCTAAACAACCCGTATTTTAAAATACAGAAGATCGCCCTAAAGCCATCCTTAGCACCAATTTTTTTCCCTTCTTCGTATGTTCTTCCATAGTATGAAATACCAACTTCGTAAATCGCTATTTTTGGAATCCTGCTTATTTTTGCGGTTACTTCTGGCTCAAAACCAAAACGGTTTTCATTCAAGTTTAAGGACTTAATATGTTCTGCTTTAAAGAGCTTATAACACGTTTCCATGTCGGTAAGGTTTAAATTAGTGAACAAGTTAGACAGAAAAGTTAAAAACTTATTTCCAAGTGTATGCCAGAAGAATAAAATTCTATGGGGATTCGACCCTTGGAATCTTGATCCGTATACAACATCTGCAAACCCAGCCAGCATTGGTTTTAGTAAATCATTGTATTCTGCAGGATCGTATTCTAAATCGGCGTCTTGAATAATAATTGCATCTCCAGAAGCTTCTTTAATCCCCCTGTGTAATGCCGCGCCTTTACCCATGTTTTTGGGTTGGATATAATATTGAATATCCATATTAGGATTGGAAGAGATATAACTTTTTATTGCAGCTTCAGTGTTATCACTACTACAATCATTAACAATAATGTATTCTTTTTGAATATTGTTACTTAATTCAACTGCTTCAACTTTGTTTAAAATAAAGTGAATAGTGTTCGCTTCGTTATAAGCAGGGATTACAATTGAAAGCTTTTTAATATCACTCATAAAAATATATTAAGTAGCGAAAATAGTTAATTTTTTCAATCGATCAATCAATTTACATGGTGGTTACATACTTTACAGATCCCCTGTATGAATACAGATTGAGACTTTGATTGATATCCTTCAGGAAGCGCGGTTATAGAGGAAACTACATCGCTCAAACAAAAAGTTTTATCGCATTTATCGCATCTAAAGTGTGCATGTGAATCCTTGTGCTGATGTGAACTACAAGAACCGGCAGGACATAATGCATATTTAACCTGCGTACTCCCATCATAAATTTGATGAATAAGTCCGTTTTCTTCAAATGATTTCAGGGTTCGATAAACCGTAACCCGGTCAAGTTTAACAGCTAGTAATGATTCAATATCATTATAGGAAAGTGCATGCGTATTCTCTTTAAAGATGTCCAGAATAATTAATCTACTTTCTGTACTCTTTAAATTATGTTTTTTAAGGGTGTGGTTAGCGTTACTCATTACTACAAATTTAATAATTTATTAATCCCCCTAATGCAATGTTATTGCATTTGTTTTTTTATGTAAGTTTGCATTAATGCGATTTGACAAATTAATATTGACTGTTTTAATCCTAATTACTGGATTAAGTCAGGCTCAGGAGACTTGTGACATTACTATTTCCGGATCGGTGTTAGATGAGCATAATCAAGAACCATTGGCCTTTGCGTTTATCGTAATTGAAGGGACAAGTAATGCGACTACTTCAGATTCTTTAGGAAATTATATACTTAAGGGTGTTTGTCCAGGTAAATTAATTGTGCATTGTGACCATATGGGTTGCGAGCGAATAATTGACACGTTAAACACTATTCAAAGTACAATTCACAATTTTCATCCTGAACATCATGTAAATGAATTGGGGTTATTGGAAATTACGACTCATGTAAAAAAATCTGAAAATAAACAGACTAAATTGTTAAACGAACAAGAAATAGTCAAAACTCAAACCAAACAATTAGGAGCAGCACTAAGTCAAATTCAAGGAGTACAAAATCAATCTTCAGGTAATAATGTAAGCAAACCTTCCATTCATGGAATGCACAGTAATCGCGTGTTGATCTTGAATAATGAATTAAGACAAGAAGGGCAACAATGGGGTACAGATCACGGTGTTGAATTAGACTTTACAAATTCAGGATCAGTACAAGTAATAAGCGGAGCGAATAGCTTAGCCTATGGGTCTGATGCGATTGGAGGGGTAATAATTGTGAACCCAAAACCACTGCGTAAGAAACATGGACTTCAAGGAAGTGTTTTTTTAGGAGGAGAAAGCAATGGAAAAAAAGGCGTTTCTGCCGCGGAGTTAAACGGTAATTTTAAAGCAATTCCTCAATTAAGTTATCGATTACAAGGCTCGTTAAAAAAATCAGGGAACATAAACGCTCCTGATTATTATATTGATAATACGGGTTTAGAAGAACATAATTATTCATGGGCATTAGGGTATCGATCAAATAATTATGGATTGGAAGTGAGTTATGCCGATTTTAATTCGAATATAGGTGTGTTCTCGGGTGCTCATATTGGAAATCTTACAGATTTACAGGCAGCTTTTACTGCCGAGGTACCCAACACCGTCAATCAATTTAGTTATGATATTGCCCGTCCTTATCAAACGGTATCTCATGAAACAGTAAAGGCAAAATCATTCTTTTATTTTAACGACACGTCTAAGCTTGAAATCATTTATGGAAGACAATTTAATCAGCGGTCTGAATTTGATAATCACTCTGCAGGAAATGTGCCCGATTTTAACTTCAACTTAACATCACATACAGCTGAAGTTAAGTATTCCTTTAGAGGCAAGTTTAGTCATCAAACAGGAATTCAATCAGGATATCAAACCAACACATGGGATGGTCGATTTTTCATTCCTAATTACGAAAAGTATACAGCTGGAACATATTTTATTGAAACATATAAAAACGGACATCATTTAATTAATATAGGAGGGCGATATGATTACAATTTTATTTCAGTTTATTATTTTGAAAATGATGTATTACTTAATCCGATTCATAATTACAGTAATGCTAATGGTAGTGTTAGTTATGCTTATAATTTTTCAGACAGTTTAATTTTTAGGTCAAACATTGGATCTGCATGGCGACCACCCTCAATTAATGAATTATATTCAAACGGACTTCATCATGGGTCTGCTTCATTAGAATATGGAGCTCAAAATTTAAATTCAGAACAAGTATATAATCTGAATACATCACTTGAAAAAAAATGGAAAAAAGTAGAAATCAGTACTCAGTTATATGCTAATTATTTTGAGAACTATATTTATTTAGCTCCAACTGGTGAATCTGAGTTAACTATTAGAGGCGCTTTTCCGGTATATCAGTTTGAACAAATAAAAGCATGGTTAAACGGGTGGGATTTTGAGGCGGATATTCATTTAACTAAAAACTTTGATTTCGAGTTTGGCACAAGTATCCTACGTGCAAAAAATCAAACTGATAATGAGTTTTTATGGGGAATGCCTTCGGATGAAGTAAAGGCTTCGCTTAGTTATTCGCCTAATATTGGAAAACATTTTAAAAAAACCAACTTCAGGTTAAACAGTACTCACACTACAAAACAAAAGCGATTTCATTCAAATGCTGATTTTGTAAACCCACCGTCTGCATATACTTTATTTAATTTCGAAGCGTATACAGTCCTAAATATCAAAACACCACTTACTTTTTATTTTAACATTAATAACTTGTTAAACAATGCCTATAGAGATTACTTAAATAGGTTTAGATATTTTACCGATGAAATGGGAAGAAACTTTGTTTTTGGAGTAAAATTCAATTTTGAAGTAGAAGAGAAACATCATCACCATAAATAAAAACAAAAATTTACAAATCTCTAGAAGTCTAGAGCGGAACAAACACCAAATAATAAAACAATGAAAAAGACATTCTTAATTATCGCCGCAATTACAGCATTCATAGCATGTGAAAAAGATGAAAAAAAAGTAACTAACCCTGGGAATGGAGAAGAAGAAGAATTAATTACAACCGTAAGATTAATTTTCAATTATGATACAGTATCCTTGCCCGCAGATACATTCACGTTCAAAGACATTGATGGGGCAGGTGGATTAGAACCAACTGTTTTTGATACGATCAAATTAGTGACGTCTGAAAATTATACTGTTCAAGTCGAATTTTTAAATGAATCAAGCGCAGAAGCAGAAGACATAACAGAAGAAATTTTAGCTGAAGCTGAAGAGCATATAATTTGTTATTCATCATCAGAAGACGATCTTTTAATTACAAGAACAGATTCCGACGGAAATTATGAAGTAGGATTAGAATCAAGCTGGTCATCAACCGAAGCATCAATAGGAACTGTTACAATGACTTTAAAACATCAACCAGATGTAAAAGACGGAACCTGTGCTCCAGGTGAAACTGATGTTGAAGTGGTTTTCCCTTTTATTGTGCAGTAATTTTTTTACAAGCTGAATTTTCATTTTTTGATAAAAGTTGAAAATATTCCTATAAATTCAAAAAACGGCAAATTTCCTTATTATTAGTCTTTAAGGGTTTGCCGTTTTTCTTACCGCCACTATATGTGCTTAGGGGTCGGGTTTTAATTTTAAAGAAATAAACGACCTTTACGCCAATGGTTTTCAACTACAATCAATTCAACCTTCCAGTTGCTGAGGTAATACCACAAATAAAAGAGGGGTTAGCAAACAGTACAACTTTGATTATTAAAGCGCCAACTGGGGCTGGGAAAAGTACGCTTTTACCAATTGCATTGTTGGAAGAAAAATGGTTGGAAGGTAAGAAAATCATCATGTTAGAGCCGCGTCGTTTAGCTGCGAAAACAGTGGCGATGAGAATGGCAGATATGATGGGGGAGAAGGCTGGTGAAACCGTTGGTTATCGAATCCGATTTGAACAAAAAATTTCAAAGCAAACAAGATTAGAAGTCGTTACCGAAGGAATTCTTACCCGATTAATTCAAGAAGATAACGCGCTAGAGGATGTTGGATTAATCATATTTGATGAATTTCATGAGCGAAGTATACATGCCGATTTGGCGATGGCGTTTAGTAAAGAGGTTCAAAGTGTATTGAGGGAAGATTTAAGAATTCTCGTGATGTCGGCAACGATTAATATGCCTGAATTGGCAGGGAGATTAAATGCCGTAGAAGTAGAAAGTAAGGGAAAAATGTTTCCTGTAGATATAAATTATGTTGGTGATGCTGATTGGGAATTATTACCCGAATTAGTGCACAAAACGGTAAAGGATGCCGTAAAAAAACATGCAGGCGATGCATTGGTTTTCTTGCCTGGTCAAAGAGAAATTATACAAACGCTGGAGAAACTAGAAAGAAGTTTACCCGATTTTAAAGTGGTGCCTTTATACGGACAGTTACCTGCTGCTAAACAGTTTTCCGCAATTATGCCTGATAAAGGAGGGAAGCGAAAAATTGTTTTAGCGACTAATATTGCAGAGACTTCTTTAACAATCGAAGGAATTAAAATTGTCGTAGATTCAGGATTCGAGCGTGTGTCAAAATTCAACCCAAAATCAGGCTTATCTCGTTTAGAAACTGCAATGATTTCTAAAGAATCAGCCGATCAACGAAAAGGACGAGCCGGACGATTAAGCGAAGGCGTTTGCTACCGATTATGGAGCAAGGCTACGCATTCAAGAATTAAAGAGCAAGGCACACCAGAGATCGAACAAGCAGATTTAAGTTCATTGGTTTTGGATTTAGCCAAATGGGGAATCGTAAATGCGAATGAATTGTTTTGGGTAACACCTCCGCCTAATGCGAACTTAAAAAAAGCAAGTCAGTTATTACACGATTTGGGCGCTTTGGAAAATAACAAAATAACCAATCATGGAAAGGAGTTGCATAAACTTCCAACACACCCTCGAATTGCACAAATGTTGGTACATGCAAAACAGTTGGATAAACTCGCTTTAGCAACGGATATAGCGCCCTTACTGGAAGAGAAAGATCCGCTTCCGCCACATTCAGGAATTGATATTAATTTAAGAATTGAAGCATTAAGACGTTACCGAAGAGATAAAAACGGAGGAAAACAGTTTGGAAGAATTGAGAAGTTGGCAGAGCAGTACCGCAGAATGTTTAACATCAAGGCTGATAATGGATTAGTGAATGACTTTGAAACAGGATTATTAATCGCAAACGCTTACCCCGAGAGAATAGCAAGTTCACGTCCAGGAAACAACGCGCAGTTTCAAATGGCAAACGGAAAACTCGCAGCAGCCGGTCACCGAGACGATCTGGCGCATGAACAATGGTTAGCAGTTGCCCACGTATCCGAACGAGATCACGGCGGAAAAATATTCATGGCTTCTCCAATTAACCCGCAAGATTTAGCGGATAAGGTTGTTACAAAAGAGGTTGTAAAATGGGATCCCAATGATGGTGGAATTATCGCCAATACGGAATTAAGAATAGGAAGTATCATTTTAAAAAGTACTCGAATTCAGCATCCCGATCCTGAAAAATTAGTGGAAGCAATTACCGATGCGCTTATTGATAAAGGCCGTCAATTATTAGACTGGAACGACAAGGTTTTACAATTGTTAAACAGGGTTCAATCCCTTAAAAAATGGAATCCATCTCAAACATGGCCAGATTTTTCAATCGAAACTTTACTGGCGACGAATAAGGAATGGATTAGCCCATATTTAAGCGGGATTAAAAAACCAAACGAGCTTAAAAAAATAGACTTAAAACAAATATTATTTTACAGTTTAACGCCTGAAAATCAAGCTGATTTGGAAAAGTTAGCCCCGCAAAAAGTAAAAATACCACTAACTGGAACTTTTGCGAAGTTAGCGTATCAGGAAAACAACTCAGCACCCGTACTTTCAATGCCTTTGCAACGTTGTTTTGGTATGCTGGAAACACCAAAAGTAAACGGCGGAAAAATGAATGTATTGATGCATTTACTGTCTCCAGGATATAAAATAGTCCAAATAACCAACGACTTGGAAAGCTTTTGGAAAAGCGCCTATTTCGAAGTTAGAAAGGAGCTAAGAAGTAAATATAAGCGCCATAACTGGCCGGAAGATCCATTAAACGAGGTAATTTTAAAGTAATGTAAAAAACAGTATTTTTAAACTTTTAATTCAAGTAAATTATAGTGGGGTTTTCAATAAATAAAATTAAAAAGCAACCAACGAGTGTAATTGTACTTATTGTAATGATAATGCTTACATTGTTGTTTTACAACTTCTTTAGAAGTTGGAAATTCACTCAACCCTTTAAATCTGATTGTAATCAGTACTACAGTTACCTAGTTGCTTTTTTTATACATAATGATTTAAGTTTTAGTTTTTCAAATAATTATTGGTTGATTAAGGGGCCTCTGGGTATTCCTATAGCTAAAACGAGCTTAGGTGTTGCATTGGTAGAAACACCGTTTTTTCTTTTAGGTCATTTCATAGCTAAGGTTGGTGGGTTTTCTACCGATGGATACTCTGTTCCTTATGCCTTATCTATGAACCTAGGCGCATTAGTATATGTATTAATTGGACTGAATTACTTGAGAAAATCTTTACTAGTTTTTTATAAAGAATTTGAAGTGTCTTTAACTATTATTGGATTATTCTTAGGGACTAATTTGTTTTACTACAGTATAGGGATGCCGATTATGTCACACTCTTTTCTTTTTTGGTTATTTAGTGTATTAATTTATAATACGATAAAATGGCATAAAAATGGTAAATTCATTCATTTATGTTTAGGTGTTTTAACTTGTGGGTTTGTTACAAGTGTTCGCCCGAGTCATGCAATTGTATTTTTAATTCCTATACTTTACGGCGTTTTTTCTTGGACAACATTTGTAGAAAAAATTAAGCTCATAATCTCGTTAAAATCAAAGTTAATATTGGTTATAATAATATTTTTATTGCCTATTCTTCCACAATTATTATACTGGAAAATTTATACAGGAAGTTGGTTTTATTTCTCATATACAAAAGAGGGCTTCTTTTGGGGCGATCCTCAAATTTGGGAAGTTTTGTTTAGTTATCGTAAAGGTTGGTTTTTATACACACCATTGATGTTGCTAAGTATTGTAGGAATGTTTTTCTACAATACTAAAGAGCTCAAATTCATAACATGGGTTTATTTTTTGATCGGATTATACATCTTGTCATCTTGGTGGTGCTGGTGGTATGGAGGGAGCTATGGCGCAAGAGCGCTAATAGACTTTTACCCGTTACTTGGATTCCCACTATGTTTTGTTTTTCAAAAGTTCAGTAAGAACATAAAGTGGAGAGTGTCTGGAGGAATGATTTTAACTGTTTTTGTGGCTTGGAATATCATTGGTACAATTAAGTATAATCGAATGATTAATCACTGGGACAGTATGACCAAAGAGTCCTTTTGGTATGGGTTCAATAAAATATCCTTAACCAAGGAAGAACGTGCTATTTTTAACAGTTTATTAAAAGAGCCTAATTACGATGGAGCGCTGAAGGGAGAAAGAGATGTTCCTTAATTGCCCGATGAAGAGTAAGAAAAGTTTTACCACTGAATCAATTCGAATGTGTATTTATTGACGGCCTTTAATCTGAATTCAGTTACAATGTTTTTTGGTTGATTTGGAACGGTTGAATAAAACGAATATGTTCTCCCTCCATTTTTTTCAATCACTTTTAAAAGTTCAGGAAATTCTTCTATTAAAATTGAATATGAGTTTTCATCTCCTGGAATATATCTCCTGTAAATACCACCAAGAACAGAAGTTTCTTGTTGGGTAATCTCCTTCTTTTTATGTGGGTTGAAACATATTATTTTCTGAACCATTTTAGATGTTGAGTCTTGTTTCAATTCAAACCCAGCTTTCTTTAATTCTTCAAAAATATTGATCGTTTTTAATGGTTCAAAGTCAAGATTTCTCCTTTTTTTCTGATCATTTGAGATTCTAATTACATACCTAAATCCTACTGTTGAATAGGATGAGTCAACACTAGAAAATGTTTTGGCATAAAGCCCTTTTAAAGGTACCCCAAAATACATTTCATCATGGCAGTCCATCCAATTAGCACCAATAATCATCCGGTGACTATCCGAATATTTCTCTTGTTTTTCTTGCAGTTTTTTTCCAATTAAGGCAGGAGTCTGATAATTTGATAATAGAAGTGTTTTAGCCTTTAAAGTGAAAAAGTCTTTATAATCTTTATAAGGTGCTTCTAACCACTCCGAGAC
>TARA_B110000093_G_scaffold31170_1_pt1 | contig 25799 bp, 19 predicted proteins | sample TARA_B110000093 | Tara Oceans TARA_B110000093 (sample SAMEA4397390) | marine metagenome | biome: Polar Biome; feature: [MIX] marine epipelagic wind mixed layer (ENVO:01000061); material: water (ENVO:00002006), including particulate matter (ENVO:01000060) such as... | depth 10-100 m | reverse complement strand
GCATTGGGAGGATTGATAATTGCTGTGAATTCTTCCACACCAAACATGCCTAAATTGGAAATACTAAACGTATTACCGGTAAACTCTTCTGGTGCTAATTTCTTAGCAACTGCCCGTTGCGCTAAGTCCTTCACCTCTGATGAAATGTGGGCCAAGGATTTATTATCTGCAAACTTTACTACGGGTACTACCAAACCATCCGGTATGGCAACGGCTACACCAATATGAATGTGCTGATGCTTCTGCATTTTATCCTCTAACCAGCTCACATTAACGTCAGGATGCTGCCTAATAGCACTGGCAACTGCTTTGAGTACAATGTCATTGAAAGAAATCTTAACCGGAGACACTTCGTTCATACTGACCCGAGCAGCCATCGCTTTGTCCATATTGATTTCCATCGTTAAATAGAAATGAGGGGCACTGAATTTGCTAGCTGAAAGGCGTGAAGCAATGACTTTTCTCATCTGTGTCAAGGCTATGTCTTCAGAAGCTTCGGCACCGATGACCACTGGCTTCACATAATTTTCAGGGGTCCCTGCTACTGGGGCCGTCTTCGCCATTGCTGGCTCGAAAGTTTCTACATCTTTTTTGACAATCCTCCCACCATCTCCAGATCCAGGTATGGTACTCAAATCAATCCCTCTGTCCTGAGCCATTTTTTTGGCCAATGGAGATGCTAACACCCGGCCATCGGAAGTAGTTACAGGGGCCACCGAAACACTTGGCGCTTCAACGGGAGCTGGGACTGCCGCTGCGGCAGCAACTACTGTTTCAACTTTTGGTACTACCTTATTTTCTGATTGCAATAAAGCCTCATAATCGGCATTTTCTTCACCTACGATGGCAATAATACCATCCACCTCCACAGCACTACCCGCTGACACTGCTGTGTACAATAAGGTACCGTCATCATAAGATTCTAATTCCATGGTTGCTTTATCTGTTTCAACCTCAGCCAAAATATCTCCTGAACTGACCTGATCGCCTACCTTCATCAACCATTGAGCGATGACACCTTCTGTCATTGTATCGCTCATTTTAGGCATCCTCAAAACCGATGCCTTGATGCTGGAAGCATCGACGGCAGCCACTTTAGCGGGCTCAGCATCGCCTGTTGGGGCAGTTTCCGGCTCAGAAACCGGTTGCGAAGGCTCAGAAATGAGGGACTGAATGTCTTCGCCTTTGGCTCCTATAATGGCTATGATCGCATCCACAGCCACGGTGGCCTTCTCGGGAACGCCAATGTGCAAAAGTATTCCATCTTCATATGACTCCAATTCCATGGTCGCTTTGTCCGTCTCAACTTCGGCGAGGACATCCCCAGAGACAATCACATCTCCTTCTTTTTTCAACCATGCGGAAATGACACCCTCAGTCATTGTGTCACTCATTTTGGGCATTTTTATTACTTCTGCCATTTCTATTAAATCAATTCTATAATTTTAAAGGTCAAAGTTAACCCAAGTCAGATTTTAATCAAGCAAGCAAAGAGATTATTTGAATGTCAGTTAAAGAATACTAAGGAAATTTGACCCCCACACAAAATGAAGTTAATGGAAAAGAAAGCTTATATACCTCCTAAATTACTTTTTAATGGCCAACTCCAAACCATATATCCTGCACTTTTTAGAAAAATTAAGCTTTTAACTCCCTATGTTCATGAAAGAATCATTACCCAAGATCAAGATTTTTTAGACTTGTTTTGGATGAAACAAAAAAGTAAAAAATTGGTCATTATTTCACATGGATTGGAAGGGAATGCAGATCGCGCCTATGTCAAGGGCATGGCCAATGCCCATTTTTCTGAAGGTTTTGACGTCCTCGCCTGGAACTACAGAGGGTGCTCGGATCAAATCAATAACCTGCCCAAAATGTATCATAGTGGTGCCACAGAAGACCTCTTAGCAGTCGTCAATCATGCCGAAAAAGACTATCATGAAATTTATCTGATCGGGTTCAGTCTTGGGGCCAACCTGACCCTCAAATTTTTGGGTGAACAAGGCGCTTATAAAAATGTGAAAAAAGCTTGTGCAATTGCTGCCCCACTGGATTTGAAATCTGGATCACTTCATTTGAACACACCCAAAAACTACCTTTATCAACGGAGATTCATGAGGTCTCTAAAAAAGAAAGCACGAGCTAAGCATGCCCAGTACCCAGAGCTCTTCGATCTCAAAAAACTAGAAAACATCCATACTATTTATGATTTTGATGACTTAATTACCGCGCCCATACATGGGTTTGAACATGCTGAAGATTACTATGAGAAATGCAGTGCCAAAAATTTTCTAGAAAATATTCAAATTCCTACCCAAATACTTAATGCAATGAATGATCCCTTTTTAACACCAAAAATATTAAATAAATCCATTGCAGGGCATTCAGATCACGTTTCCTATCAAATCACCTCTCAGGGTGGGCATTGTGGCTATCCTAATTTTATTGCAAAAACCTATTGGTCAGAGGCATTTGCCGTAAATTATTTTAAAAGTTAGGCTAAATTACGTTTCCAAAATATGATAGACCGTTACACCCTTTCGACCCCTAAAGAGGTATTAGAAAAACATTTCAATGCCTCTTTCCTCATTGAGTTTATATCTAGGTACAATGCCGCACCGACCCAAGACCTACCCGTCATTACGCAAGACAATACGGCTCATTTTCAATATTTTAAATGGGGATTGATATCGAATTGGGCAAATAACAAAAAAATGAGTCCTAAATTGTTTAATCTTGATACAGAGACCTTGTCAAAAAAAGCGTCTCATCAAAAAAGTCTAAAATCGCATAGATGTCTGATCCCTGTAGATGGATTTTATGTTTGGAAACCTTTTGCAAAAAAGAAAGCTATCCCTTATTTCATTTCTCGTACCGACAAAAAGCCCCTTGCCATTGCTGGGATTTGGGAAGAAAAAGATGATTTCAATGAAAAGGCAAATCATACCTTTATCATGATTACGCAAAATTCAGATGAGATGATGACCCCTTATCAAGAAAACATGCCTTTGTGCTTAGGTGAAAAAGAGATCGCCTGTTGGATGAATGCAGACACCTCGGCTCCAGAAATTCAAGAAATCATCAAAGACACGCATTCATGGCCACTTACCGCACATCCGGTCAGTCCATTGATCGCTAACTTAGAAAAAGACATGCCGAGCTTAATCGAACACAGTCAACCTTCAGATCAACACGGTAATTACACCTTATTCCAATAATGCAAGTCATATAGTACAGGAGACATTGGCGCAGATAATTTAGAATTAATCAATGTGAAGCGGAAATATGAATTTATCAGAACGCTAGCACTTTTTGACGGCAAATGAATGTTCGAAATTAATTCTGAGCCAAAAGCCAATGGAATATTTCATGGCCAAATCTATATATCTGCAAGCGATTCTGGAATTTTACTATTGGATCAAGTTTTTGAGACAAATAAAAAGACTGGAAATTTCAACTGGTTAGATTTGGAACCGTCCATTTCGTAACAGTACTTTTCATCCTCAGCTTTTGCTGATGCCAAAAAAGATGCTCAATGGAAGTTTATTGACAATAGTTGGAATTAGATTATCAACTATTATTAAAATGCAATTAATAAAAGGCCAGAAAAATCTGACTTTTTCATTTCATACCCGTCCCTCAAGAATGCACTCATTGAATAACAATTAAGGCGACTTGATGAGAGTTGTATTAAAAAATAAGATTTAAAAACATGTTAAACGTGAAAGGAACACCATAGGCATCAATAATTTGATCGCCGGGAACGTTTACAGATTGATTGAGTCTAATGTTCGTGTGATTGGTGATATTTAGCAAGGAAAATCCTGTTTGAATACTCAATTTATCGGTATCAAAAGAAAATTGGGCAGCTGCATCTGTCCGCCAATAGTTTGATCTCATTTCAGCATTTCGGTCTTCGGGTCTATTTGGAAAGCCCGATCCATAAATATTGCTCATCGTTACTTGGAGCGGATAGAAATCTAAAATAGCTGCGGTTTTCAACTCATGCTTTTGGCTTTGAGGAGCTCGAAGCTCTTGGCCTAGGCCTTGTGGATTTTTGAATTTTTCAATTACTTCAGATAACGAATAAGAGAGAATCAATTTATGCCTTTGAAGCGATTTCTTCATGAAGATATCCAAACCTCTACTCTTGGAAGATCCTGCATTCAAAATAGATCTATCATTTCGTTTAAATTTGAATCTACTTAAACCATCATTGATTTTGTAATAACCTTCTACATGTAATTCAAAAATATTGGGACGAAAAGCCCATCCCAAAACATGATGCTTGGACTTCAATACAGGCGTTTCTATTCCATCAGCAATTTGCCAAATATCAGATCGATTTACGTAGTCATCAATGATTGTGCTTTTGTTAATAAATTGATTGTAGACACCCCAGCCAACATAAGTACTCCACATTTTACTGATTTCCCATCTCCCATTGATCCTGGGCTGGAAATAAGCCCTATTAATCATATTATTAAAAACGGTTGCCTTAATACCCCAATCTATAAACAATTGTGAATTCCATTGCATCTGATCGTGTACATAAACATTAAATCTGGTCAGTGACTGAGATTCATTATTCAATATTTTAAAACCTTGATTTGATGAAATATACGTTTGGTTTTTAATAATTGATAAACCCATTTGTGGCTGATGGATTCCTTTAGAGGGAAAAACGTGTTTCAAGCTCAATTTAGCTTCCTCAATAGGATTGGTCCATATGTCTTTCATTGCGGGGGTAAGTGCATTATCGTCCTCATAATAACTCGCATCAAGAACTGCACTATATAGGCTTTGCGTTAGAAGAAAGGATGAATACCCCCCTTCTGGCCAGTTTTTAACATATTTGACGGCGAAACCCGTTTGATTAGAATATATATTTTTATCTTCAAACGTATTGTTCACTTTAAGTGAGCCATCCTTTCTCTCAAAAATGGATGAATAGTTATCATTGCTCTGTAGATAACTCACAGAAAGTTCATCCCCCCCCTTGAATGTGGTATTGAATTTTGTATTCAAATCCGAATAATCATAATTAGACTTGATAAAATCATTTTTATTATCATATTCAGCTGACCAATCTGTAAAGTTAAAGTAGGTTTTACGGAGACCTACTTGTAAGGCGGCTTTATTGGCAAATAATGGGACATTTAGGCGACCACTCATAAGTTGATTGGTAAGACTCATCTCTCCAGTCAATTTGGTTCTATCACCTTGCGTGCCGTCAATCTCCACAACACCACCCACTCTATCACCGTGTAAAACACTATACCCCCCTTTATAAACATTTACATTCTTAACCATGTAAGGATTAATTCTGCCTATATCATCGCTAATACCCCAACTGTTGAACATCGTGATTTCATCGTAGGTGACCCTATTTTGGCCGGAATAAGAACCCCAAATAACAAAATCAGTATTGGATTCGCCTGCAGCTAATATTCCAGGATACAGCCTTAAATTATTGAAAATTAAATTAGTGCTCATCCCTGGTGCCAATCCATTATTCACATTATTAAATTGAATTTGACCTATTTTATTACCTAAGTGTGCTTCACTTTTTTTATCCCTTTCAGCTAAAAAAACTGCACCCAGTAGTATCGAATGAGGATTTAATAATAGCTGAATTTCATTTTGAGCACTCATTACCGTGTCCAACTGTTGATAGCCCAAGCCCCAAGCAGAGATGCTTTCAGAAAAATGAGTAGCTTTCACTGAAAATTTCCCGTTTTCATCTACTTGTAATTCTTGATTCCCTATTTTGATTAAGCTGTAAGGAATTATTTCTAATGATGATTTTTCCAATACCTGACCTTGAAACAAATAAGTTGAAAGAGATTGATTCGATGTTAGAATAACTGGATTGGAAAAAAGATATACTTTATTCACCAAACTAATCTCTAGATTACAATGGGCTGCCAATCTATGCATGACGGTCTCAACAGATCGAAAATTTCCAATTAATGTAACCTGGCAATTTCTTGAAAAGTCTGCATCTATGGATACTTGTAACCCATATTGGTCATTCAAATCTAGGAGAATATCATTAAGGGGTTGATTTTGATAATTCAAAGCCCATCCTTGTCCCATAAGAGCACATTTCCAAAAAAGGGAAAACAAAATGAAAAATAAATATTTCTTGAGCAAATCAGTCAAGTTATCAATTACCTAGCGATTCTTTTTATGCGATACTTTCGTGATGTTTCTTTTTTAAAAGAAAATCCCAAGCTACTGCATATGATTTTTAATGTGGTATCTGCAGATTTGGCCCGATCAAAAAAACCAGTATAATAAATATCCCTATCTATCAATTGCATTTGAATATCAATATTATAATGTCGCTCTACATCTGCCATCACTTTTGATATGGGTGTGGTATTATAATTAAATTTACCCAGTCTCCATGCCATTGCATCGGATTTGGATACTTCATGCTCAATCAATATTTCGTTTGATCCAGCCTTTTTTAGATAATCTCCTGGGTTTAAAATTGAAGTGTTTTCAAAATGTTTTACTTGAACTTTTCCAGTCGCACAAAAAACTTCGTATCCACTTTTTCGAGTAAAAATATTAAAAGTTGTTCCCAGCACTTCTGTGGCATAATCTCCCGAATAAACGGAGAACTTAGAACCTTTTTTCACCTCAAAAAATGCTTCTCCTTGCAGTATTACTTCTCGTTCCATCCACCACCAAATGGGATAATATTTCAAATATGAATCTGCATTCAAGTGCACCAATGATCCGTCAGGTAAATTATAGCTGATAAATTGGCCCAATTTTACATTTATGCTTTTCTCATAGAAGCGAGCTATTAAGCCCAAACCACACATAAAAATGATCATGGCCGCTACACGTAAGAAACTTGGATAAATATGGATGCTTTTTAGTTTATCAGAAGAAACATCATCCTTTAAATCTAAGGAAGCCCAAATCTCTTCTTTTGTTTTCCCATACTCTATGCTCGATTTAGAAAACAACATTTTTTCCTCATCACTTAATCCATTATTATGCAAACTGCTTTTCATTTTATTAAGATTTTTCTTAGATCTTGTAATGCAAAACGCATTCGTTTCTCAACTGCTTTCTCTGAAATCATCAGCCGAGTGGCAATATCACCGTAGGTCATGGCCTCCATTCGACTCATAAGGAATACAGCCCTACGCTTTTCTGACATCATCTTTAACGCATTTTCATATTTTGTCTTAAGTTCATTGAAGTCTAATTGATTTTCGGTTTCATTAGATTCTAAAGGTTGATTTAAATTAAGCTGATATTTGTATTCCACTTGTTTTTTACGATACTCCGAGATCCAAAGTTCTTTGACCATTTTATAAAGTAATGCCCTTGTCTTGTCCCCTTCATAGGAAATTTTCTTTTTCCATACTCTTAAAAAAGCCTCTTGAACGATGTCTGTAGCCAACTCAGAATCTCCACAACGATAAGTGATGTAATTACGCAATTCATCAAACCAATTATCAAAGCATTCTTTAAATTTATCTTTCTCCAAGCAAGCTATAATTAAGCGACATGGCCCATCCATGTCGCATTTAATCTAAATATTCTAATTCCTTATCATTGGGAGGACCTCATATAATCCATCACTATCATCCTCTTAACAATCCTTTTTTATCTGTTCAAAGTCTTCTTTAGAATCAATTTCAACCCTTTCACCATCAGGATATTCCAAGCTAATAGGAAATACAAATACACCCTTCTCTCTAACCCCAAGATGAGCGTCATGCCAGGCTTTGACAGCTGCTCTATCGACATCGCTTTCTAAGGTAATAAAAGTACTGTCAGGCATTTTCAAGGTAAATGGATAAACTATCTCAAAGCAATCTCCTCTCTTTCCATCTCGATCTTTGCCATTTTTACATCCTTCAGCAATAGCTTTAAGTTCACCTTCATCGCTGATCGTCATTTCATTTCCATCAAAAAGTATATTTATAGGAAATACAAATACACCCTTCTCTTTAACCTCAGGGTGAGCGTCATGCCAGGCTTTAACCACTGCTCTATCATCATCGCTCTCTAAGGTAACTAGCGTACTGTCAGGCATTGTCAAGGTAAAAGGATAAACTACCTCAAAGCAATCTCCTCCCTTTCCATCACGACCTTTGCTATTTTTACATCCCTCAGCAATAGCTTTAAACTCATCCTCATCGTTGATAGTCATTTCACTTTCTTCAACCAAAATATTCAACGGAAAAACGAATAGAGGTCGCTCCTCTTCTTCAGGATTTACCTCATACCAAGCTTTAACTAAATCCCATCCTTCTACATCAGAAATTTCAATCTCCGAAACATCTGGCATTACTAGCGTAAAAGGATAAACAAAATCAAAACAATCTTCTAAGGCTCCTTTATTGCCCATTCCTTTTTTTCCACCTCTTCCCCCTTTCTTAGCTTTAAAGTCTTCGTCTGCGATCAACATTCTACCATCAATATCAAAATAAGCAACAGATTTGTTAGCAACCTGTCTTCCCTTATGCTTTCTCAAGTCAACCTGGTAACCCAACTCTGGAGCCCATGCGCTTTTAGAAATATAGTTGTTAACATAATTAGAACTTATAGAGTTTTTAGATTCCTGTGGTAAGGAGTTATTTGATATAATTACCTTATTTTCAGCCTTTTGAATAGCTGCGATCAAATCCAAATCACTTGTGAAGTCTTTGGTTATCATGGTTTCTTGACAACTCATACAAAACATAATCATTGCGATTATAGTAATTTTTGATTTCAAATTTTGGACGGTGCTTTTTATATTTTTTTTCATCTGAGAATAATTAAAATTAAACATTATACTAGGATACCGCTTTGGAGAAGCTATACCCTACCTTGATGATTAAATAAAAAATTAAATTCATTACGTACGGCAAAAATATATTATGTTTTTAATTCAATTCAATACAAAGGATACCTATTTATTGAGTTATATGTTAGGACAAAGTATGATTACATGAAAAGCTAATAATAAAATGTGCTTTTGAATTTATTGCCATTGTATTTGGCCTTTCTAGTTTGATGAGTACCTTGACAACCTCATAAAATGGTAGCTGATACGGCTCATTAGCCATTTAAAATATTTAAATAGTTCTCTAAAGCTGCTTATGCTACCCCGTTCTTGATCAATTTAACACCTTTAACTATCTTTGCAAGTCAAACGCATTAATATACATCTATGTTCAGATCTAAAATAGCTGGTGTTGGCCACTTCTTGCCAGAAAATATCGTAACCAATAAATCCCTTGAAACCGTCATGGAGACAACGGACGAATGGATTCAAGAACGTACAGGGATTCAAGAAAGGCGTTGGGTAGTTCCTGGAGACGGAAATACCACTTCTTCGATGGGAACGAAAGCTGCCCGAAAAGCCATTAAAAATGCAGATTTAACACCTGATGATATAGATTTCATCGTATTTGCCACCTTAAGTCCAGATTATTATTTTCCTGGCCCTGGCGTGATGGTTCAAAAAGAATTAGGCATCAAAGAAGTAGGTGCTTTAGACGTACGAAATCAATGCTCAGGCTTTATCTATGCACTCTCGGTAGCGGATCAATTCATAAAGACGGGTATGTACAATAATATCTTGGTGATTGGCTCTGAACTTCATTCTGGAGGCCTTGAAAAAAGTACTCGAGGCCGTGGAGTGAGTGTTATTTTTGGAGATGGGGCCGGAGCCGTAGTTTTGCAAAGATCAGAAAACATGGATGCTGGTATTTTATCAACCCACTTGCATGCCGAAGGCTTACATGCCGAAGAACTGGTCTTAATTGGGCCCAGTACGGGACGATGGGTTCCGGAAATTATCGAAACGAACGATCCTGAAGATACCAGTTATTACCCACACATGAACGGTAATTTCGTATTCAAACATGCCGTTATAAGATTTTCAGAAGTGATCATGGAAGCCTTAGTGGCCAATGAACTCAAACCCGAGGACATTGGCATCTTGATTCCGCATCAAGCCAATCTCAGGATCAGCCAATTTATTCAGAAAAAAATGGGCTTAAATGATGACCAAGTTTTCAACAATATCATGCATTATGGTAATACCACGGCCGCATCGATACCTATAGCTTTGAGTGAGGCATGGCAAGAAGGGCTCATCACAGAGGATAAAATAGTGTGTCTGGCTGCGTTTGGTAGTGGATTCACTTGGGCCTCAGCTTTGATTCGCTGGTAACTGTCTGATTAAAGACTCTTTTAAATATTTACTATCCTTTTAATACAAAAAATGATAGTAATACATGTAGATATTCCTTAAAATTGGATATACATTTATATATATGAGAGGATTATTATCCGCCGCAATATTTTGTTTACTTTCTTTTCAGTCCTACGCCCAAAGCAGTAATCTCAAAAAGATTCTTCTCCAGTTAGACACAATGGCCGATGGGCCCGTGCGAGGGCATTTCAAAAATAATGTGCTGGCCTTTTCAGGAGAAGTAGCCTCTGGAAAGATGTCAGGACAGTGGATTTTTTGGAATGGGCAAGGTGTGATTAAATCTAACAGCTTGTATGAAAACGGAAAAAAGGAGGGCCTAGAATACTTATATGATAAACAAGGCCGTACATTGAGTGAAAGCAATTTTTCTTTGGGCTTACTAGAGGGTACGTATATTGAATATTACGAACTTCTTCGTCCTGCACTGGTTGGGTATTATGCAACAGGTAAAAAAGATAGCGTTTGGACCGAATATTTCCCCTCTGGTGGAATCAGCTATAAGCAACAATTTAAATCAAACCTGCAACATGGACTGCAAACCCATTATTATCCCAATCAAGAAATTAGCAGATTAGAGTATTACACCTATGGTATTAAATCTGATCAATGGACTTATTACCATACCAATGGAGCCATAAGTAAAGTCCTTAATTATGAAAAGGGACTACTCGAAGGTGCCTATCAAGAGTATTATCCTGACGAAACAAAAAGTGCAAAAGGGACCTATGAATTCGGACTTAAAACGGGGATTTGGCTCAATTTTTATGAAAATAATCAACTGTATTCTATTGGTGCTTACCTCAGCAATGAAAAATCGGGCATTTGGAAATACTTTACTGAAAAAGGAGCCATTGACTATGAGGGCTTCTTTGAGCATGATTTAAAAACAGGTCAATGGATTTATTATTATATAAATGGCAGTCTAGAAAGTATTGGTAGTTATCTAAATGATGATAAAGACGGATTATGGGGATTTTTTTATCCCAATGACCAGCTCAAACAGGAGCAGACCTGGCGACAAGGAAAACTATTAGAAGTTTCTGATTATTATTCAATAAAGGGAGCATTACTGTTTAAAGGAAAGCTGAAAAATGGCAATGGTACTTATTTTGAGTATTATCCAGAGGGAGAAATAAAACTAAAAGCCAGTCTTCAAAATGGGCTTTTCAGTGAGCTCTATAAAGGATACCACATCAATAATACGCTCGCCTTTGAAGGGAAAATGGTGCGTGGTTTACGACAAGGCTTGTGGTCATTCTATCATTATAACGGAAGAATCTCCACTAGCGGTTCCTATCTCAATTCTAAGAAAGTAGGTCTTTGGAAAGAATACTCCAAGTATGGTCGCTTGCTGAATAACCTTAATTATTAGGCCTTGATTTTTATATTCTAATAAAAAAATTACCTCAAAAACAACAGCTCTCTGTATTTAACTAAGGGCCAATCTTCATCATCAACCAATAATTCCAACTTATCTACTGAATATCTGATTTGATCAAAATATTTAGCTTTTACTTGATCACAATAGGCGATGGCACGCGCTCGAGAATCCTCCATTTTGTTGACCTTTTTTCTTTCCCCTACCATTTCGTTAGTTAATTTTTTAATGATACTCACATGCTTGGAAAGCTCCTCTATGGTCTCAATGATGTCATCCGCATTGATCCCTAAACCCTTGAGTCCATTGGCATTTTGAATCAACTTATTTTGATAAATAATAGCGGTAGGAATGATATGGTTCAAGGCTAAATCACCCATGACACGTGCCTCTATTTGAACTTTCATGATGTAATTTTCAAGCATGATCTCATGTCGTGCCTGTATTTCAATCTCATTGAGTACCCCATGTCGCTTAAACAAATCTTTTGCTTTTTTTGTTAATAAAAAATCCAAAGCTCTTGGCGTATCACCTACATTGGAGAGCCCTCGCCTTTTTGCTTCCTTTTCCCAATCCAGACTGTAACCATCCCCTTCAAATCTGATTTTTTTAGACACCTTTATATAACCCCTCAAGATTTCAATGGCTGCTAATCTTTTTTCATCTCCCGCATCGATCTTCTTGACTAATTTCTCATGAAAATCTGATAACTGATCAGCAACGATTAAGTTCAGTACCGTCATCGGATTAGAAACATTGGCGTCACCTCCCACTGCCCTAAATTCAAATTTATTCCCTGTAAAAGCAAAAGGAGAAGTCCTGTTTCTGTCTGTATTATCTAAAATAATTTCTGGGATTTGGTCTATGCCCAATTTCATATACAAATTATCTCCTTTTTCTATTTTAATGTTTCCATTGCGCTCTAGCTCATCAAGTACGGCAGACAATGTAGACCCCAAAAAGACAGAAATAATTGCAGGGGGTGCTTCATTGGCACCCAATCGATAATCGTTACCGGCCGAAGCAATGGCCGCACGCAATAAATCTGCATGATCATGTACCGCTTTAATCGTCGCTATTAAAAACACTAAAAACATTAAATTTTCACGCGCACTACTGGTCGGCTGGAATAAGTTCACGCCGGTATCGGTCATCAAAGACCAATTATTGTGCTTTCCACTCCCATTTAATCCAGCAAAGGGCTTCTCATGAAACAATACCTTTAAACCATGATGGTCTGCTACCCGATCCATCAAGTCTTTGAGGAGTTGATTTTGATCTGTGGCCACATTCACCGGACCGAACATAGGCGCTGCCTCAAATTGAGAGGGTGCCACCTCGTTGTGTCTAGTTCGAAGTGGAATGCCCACCTGATGTGCATGAATTTCCACATCTTTCATGAAATCATAAATCCGTGGAGGTATCGCTCCAAAATAATGATCATCCAATTGCTGACCTCTCGCCGGATTATGCCCAAAGACGGTTCTTCCCGCCAATAAAAGATCAGGCCGGGCATCATAAAGGGCCTTATCTACCACAAAATATTCTTGTTCCCAACCTAAAGAGGCTTGAACATTATTCACATTTCGATCAAATATTCTACACACTTGGGTTGCGGCATTATCTACAGCCTCCAAAGCCTTTAATAGAGGCGCCTTATAATCCAACGCTTCACCCGTATAAGATACAAATATGGTAGGAATACAAAGCGTCGATCCATAGATAAAAATGGGTGATGAAGGATCCCAAGCGGTATAACCTCTGGCCTCAAAGGTGCTCCTAATGCCTCCACTTGGAAAGGAAGAAGCATCGGGTTCTTGTTGTACCAATTCCGAGCCTTTCAAATTTTCGATGCCTTTTTGAGGATCATAAAAAGCATCATGCTTTTCTGCCGTAGCACCCGTTAGTGGCTGAAACCAATGGGTGAAATGTGTGATCCCTTTATTCATCGACCAAATCCTGACCGCGGCCGCGACCGCCTCTGCCGTCTCTTCATCTATTTTCTTCCGATTCTCAATAGCAAATCTTACTTTATTGAAAATACTGGGAGACAGTGACCCTTTCATCTGATCCATTCCAAAAATCAGTGCTTCAAAATAATCTGAAATTTTATCTGATGGAGATTTTACTTTTATTTTTTTGCGATTTTGTACTTTTTCTAGCGCACTGAAACGTAATTGAGCCATGGGGTTTTCTGTTGTTCAAGTAAATATATTCAAATTTTAGGGTGCGTTAAAAATATATTTTACTTTTGGTGATATAAATTTTTTAAGGTCTCGTAGCATCGCTGATTAGGGCGGCGAGCAAGGGTTAAAATAAGGTGATACTACCTCACGGCAAGGTTGATTCGGATACGGCCATGGCTATTTTCGAATCTGCTGTTCCGTAAAACAAGTACCATCTATTTTGAAAATAACTTAACCCTTCAATGAAACAGACTTGATTCACTTGCCCTTCTAATTCATAGGGCTCCGAGGGTTTCAAAAAAGGCGTTTGAGATCTTTTTATCAAATGCATGGGGTCTGCTAAATCAAAGAGGGCTTGACCGGCACTGTAGGTGCCCCCCGGAAGATCTGCCGCACCTCCTTCATCTAAATTCATCCCATTGTATAGCAAAAGAATGCCTTTTTGGGTAATGATTGCTGGTGGTCCTGGCTCAACCAGCCTGCTATCAAACTTACCAGGCCTTGGGCTTAAAACTTTTTTCCAATCTCCATTTTGATCTTTAAGAATGGTCCATGAAATCAAGTTTTTGGAGGTTGCCATAAACAAATCTGTATCGCCAAAGTACATTACATAACTCCCATTGATCTGAGTAGCTACCATACTATTGCCCTTCAGGACACAAACAATACTCCCTGATTTTGTCCACCTATCTGCATCTATTTCATTCTCAAAAACGGAGCCATGCTTACGCCAATGCAAGAGGTCTTCTGATGAGGCCATCAAGAGTCTCGCTACCTGACCGTCGTAAGCGGTATACGTCATCCAATAAATGCCTAAATCATCTACAACGATTCTTGGATCCTCAACTCCACCCTCCCATTCTATACTTTTTAAATCATCTTCTTGTGGATAAAAAACGGGTTGATCCTCCCTTATAAAATGAATACCATCACTACTTCGTGCCAGTCCAATCCGAGAAGTTCCGTTGTACTTACCTATAAAATCTTCTCCACGGTACAAAAGTACGAGTTGATCATTCAATACCATAGAACTTGGATTAAAGACATCTTTTCCCTGCCATTGAACCTTCTTTTTTCGAATGGGGTCTAAAAATAAAGTACTGGTATCTGCTACTAAAATAGGATTGAGCGCATTCATTTTTACGAACCCGTCCAACATCCACCTGTCATCCTCTTTGGAAGCTTTCTTTTTTGTTGGATGGCAATTGAAAAGGAAAATTAGGGCGAAGGGTAAAAAATATGGATTCCACATGGTCATAAGTTAAGGGATTAATCCTAAACAAATATCATAAATTCAAAAAGCTAATGCGCCTTTACTGGGCTGATGAACCTCTCCCTAATTAACCTTAGACCAATAAGCCGGTGGTTCCTTTGAACTACCTGAAAGTTTTATGCAATCTGCGCAATAGGGCTCGTATTCGTAATCAGCTAATGAAGGATTATAAAGGCAGCCATCTTTTTGTGTGTAATTTATTTGATTAGGATAAATAACATTATAGGACGTGTCGACCCTGATCGCACCAAAAAATCCTATAGGTTGTACAGTCGCATCAATAGTGTTGATATTTCCTTGCACCCTTCCGGAGGGAGGATCAAACAAAGTTCCTGCCGATTCTGTCAATATTTCAACTTGTGACAGGTACTTAAAATAGGTCTCTGAAATCGTCTGCTGATACATGATGAAAATGTGTTTTGATAAAAAAGATTGATCAAAAGGTCTGACAATAGCATCATCTAAGGTGACCTGCCTACTACTGAACTCATTAAAAAATAATAATTCAAATTGCTTAGAACCTGTCTTCTTTGTGATATAGCAGGGTGGTGGAATGGTTCCAAAAGGATCTGGAAAATCTGTTTCTCGGACTTGATAGGTTTCTTCAAATCTCCATTGAAAAAAATTAAAACCCTCTGAATTAGGGACCAATACATCTAAATCAAAATTAATACTCGACTCAATCACATCAACTCCATTTACAGAGGTGGTAATGATTTGATCTTCTGTCCAGCTCATAAGACTTGAGGCCTCGACCAAAGGCATGCGATCTGGGCGACTCGTAAATAATTGGCCATCATATGTAACCTCGAGATGATAAGCAACCCCCGGATTGCCGCTTACCACATCACCTGCACAACTATATTTACCCTCATACACATGAACACAGGATTCTTCCTGGCCCCCTTCATCCTTGATGACTACCTGCGCATTTTCAATACCCAAAGGGGGTTTCCAATCTCCTTGGGTTAATGCGACGTAAACAAAATAAGGGCCCTCAGATTGATCAATAAAACCATTGATGACCAATTGGTCCGAAACATCCGGATCAAGCGATAAAAAATATCGTTCTTCACAACTTAATTGAAAAGCCAATACAGAAAAAAATAAAACTTTAACTCTCATCGACACCATCAATAATCCAGTTCTTTTTGTCTAAAATTAATAGCATAAGTTACGGAAGGAAACATATTTCCTAAAATACTTAGTTGATAACTTTGTGTAAAAATAGCATTGGCAGAAGGTCTTTGGTAGAAGATGGAATAGGCATTTTCTCTACCAAAAAAATTATAAAATGAAAGGGTTAACCGATCTTCAAATTTGGGCAATAAACTTTTTAGGCCTATACCAACATCTACCCTGAAATAATTGGGAATATGATACCCGTTCCTCTTCGAATAAATAGGAACCCCAATCCCTTGAAAACTGTAATTAGTTTCTACGGCCGTAAAGGGTCGGCCACTTTTATACACACCATTAATGGAAAAGAACCCATTCCTCCCCATCTGTTTTTGTAAAGTGATGGAAAAATTATGTCTTTGATCATAGTTAGCTGGAAACCAATCTCCATTATTAATCTGATCTTCTTCAAAAGGTGACGTTACTTGATTTTCAGTTTTTGACAACGTATAAGACATCCACCCATTCCAACCAAAACTGTTTTTTTCAATCAATAATTCCAAACCATAGGCGCGGCCTCTACTTTCAACCAGTTCTGTTTCTAAGTGATTATTTAATACGAGTTCTGCAAAGTCTTTGTATTCATAAATTCTCGTAATATCCCGATAATAGACATCAAATGAATGCTGCCAATTCTTTTCCTTTCCCTGATAAATCGCACCCAAAGAATAATTGTAACTCCGTTGAGGTTTAATATACCGTGTACTGACCTGCCAGATATCTACGGGAGTGGGTGAGGCCGCATTGGAGATAAGATGCATATATTGGGACAAATTATTAAAGCTTGCCTTAAGCGACCATTGGTTATTCAAACTAAAATTAAGGCCTAACCTCGGTTCTAAATTCATATATGATTGGCTTACGCCCTCTCTACTTATGGAATCCACCATGGTTTCCACATCTATAGGATATCCTTCCAAATAACTATATTCAAGGGCCTGATTAAATTGAGCATAATGATTGAATCTCAAACCTAAAGAAACGCTCAAATTAGGCCCCAAGGTCCAGTCGTCATTCATATACATACTTGAAATAAAGACCTGACTTTTTTTAACGCTTTCAGAAGAAAAAACAGAAGTCAGTCCAGGGATTCTTTCCTCTGGAATTTGTTCGTACCTCTTGATCTCTATGCCCGCTTGAAGTTCATGATTTTCGAATCCATAAAAGATAAAACTATCATGAAAGGAGGTATAACTGATCCCACCTTGGATTTCAAAGTCTTTGATTAAATCTATTTGAGAGGTCTGATAATTTACATGACTCAACTCCAATTCATGGAGTAAGTCGTCATTGATAGAATTTTGTAATTTCAAATTGGATAAAAAAGTATTCCACCTAAAGTCAAAGTCATTGCTATACCTGAATTTATCGTAACTGTTGTAAAGAGAAAACACTATTTTATTTCTTTGATTGAAACGATAACCCACGCTCATGTTTACATCATTGAATAATCCCTGACTTTGGCGCACCTCTTGATTGGGGATCTTATGCATCATCCAATCTGGATAAGCTACGCGGGCCGCACCAATGATGGATAGCTTATTTTCGATAATGGGCCCTTCAAAAAATACTTTACTAGAAATTAATCCGGTCGATACGCCTCCACCCCAAAGTTGATAGTCTCCTTCTTTCAAATTAACGTCTAAAACAGAGGATATTCTACCCCCATAATTTGCAGGTATGTATCCTTTAAAAAGGGTGAAATCTTCTATAACATCTGTATTAAAAATAGAAAAAAAACCTAGCAAATGAGACGAATTAAATACTTCTCCTCCGTTAAAAGTGATTAAGTTTTGGTCTGTTTTTCCACCTCTGACATTAAAGCCTGATGCTCCCTCACCTATGGTAGATACCCCGGGCAATAGATGAATGGCATTGATCAGATCCACTTCACCCATCAATGAGGGTAATTCCTGCAGCACTGCCATAGACATTCTTTCTATGCCAGGGGCTCCCTTCATGCGATAATCATCAGATCTACCGGTCTTGATGTAGACATTCATCTCAATGATTAACGGCTTCATTTTAAACAAAAGCTGAACATCCTTCCAGATCCTCATTTGTTTTTTCAAAGGTTCTTTTCCTACTGAAGTCAATGACAAAGTGTGGCTGCCGTAAGGTAACTTAAATTCAAAATATCCAAGATCATCGGTAGCCGTACCAAAGCCATACTCAAGTGAAATGATGTTCACTCCAGAGAGTCCCTTCGCTTCCTCATCTACCACCTGACCAGAGACCAAATGATCCTGAGCTAATAAGCTCATCGGACATACCACAACCCAAAAATAAATTAATTTTTTAAGCATCAATCAGCTAAAATAGTTCTATTAAAAGAAACTATTGGGCCTTAATAGTGGGAATTTGAATGAGAATCTTTAATATAGACCAAAATTGATCGTGATGATTTGAATCTGTTAAAAACTAACCCTGTGTCACGACCGTTTATCATTAAATATTTGAGAATCAAACGCTGAATCATTTGCATTTATTTTATCAACCAGACTTAGATTTAGGTAGGCATTCGTTAAACGAAGAAGAATCCCGACATTGCCTGCAGGTCCTTAGACATCAAGCGGGTGACCAGGTGCATGTCACCAATGGGAAAGGAATGATTGCGAAGGTTGAGATCATAAGTACGGATCGTAAAGAATGCTGTTTTGATACGATAGCCACTGAAATAGTAGCCAAAAAACCTTTTTATCAGCATCTCGCCATCGCACCTACTAAGCAGACCGAGAGAATGGAATGGTTTGTAGAAAAAGCCTGCGAATTGGGCGTCGACGAAATCAGTTTCATCAAAACAAAAAACACAGAACGACCCAAATTAAAACTGGATCGGTTAGAAAAAAAAACAATCAGTGCCTTAAAACAGTCTAAAGGAGGCTACAAAACGATATTGAACCCGTTGATTACCTTCGATGCTTTTATACAAAACACACCAGATGACCCTCGCTATATTGCCGTAGTTCAACCTGGACTACCCCATTTGATTACTTGTTTGATTCCACAGACTCGTCAAATTATCCTTGTGGGTCCGGAAGGAGACTTCGCATCCCCTGAATTGGAAAACGCATTAAAAAAAGGTTACCAACCCATCAGTCTAGGTGAAAAAATTTTAAGGACAGAAACAGCAGGTATCATGTCCGCCATCGCAGTAAATCTGATCCATCATTATTAGTCCCAGAGGCAATCGGCAGCATTCAAGGCCAGCAGAACAAAGTCATTCCGTTTCATACCATGTATAATGCCTGCCCAAATCTAAAACTTCCTCTTTGAGTAGCATCGAATGCGCAGAAATTTCTTCTATCAGCCAAAAATTACCATCGGCAAATAATAAGGAATCAGAAAAAAGCAAGCGCTTTACTGAAGCTTTCATCATGCCCAATGAGAGGGTATCAGAGAAATCCATAGTGATTCCCATGACGTTGACCGAATCATTAAACGATTTGAACAACAAATAGGCCATGACACCTCCCTCATCAGTTTGCCACATTTTCTCTACATCACCATGCAATAACCGTTCTACTTGATAATCATATAAGCCCGCTGGAAACCCATCCTCTTCGCAACTCAAGATGATGCCCAACGCCAAAATCCACATCAGTTTATGATAATATTTCATCCTATTTTAAAAAATCTCTTTTGAGTACCTCATTTATTTAAAAAATCTAAAATTTTACGCCGTCCTCTATCAAGGTAAATCTTGCCATAAGATATGATAAAAAACAAGATCCCGCCCGATTTTAGCGTACGCTCTCGTAAATTGTATCAAATTTAGAAAATTGAATCTATTTCATAGCAAGTAAAATGAAAGAAGATCGGTTGATTTAAAATCTTATGGCAAAGAAAATAAAAAGAGAAGTCATTGAATGGGTCGCCTTCTTCTTGATTGGAGGAGGTCTATACTTCACGGGCTACCATACAGAAGTCATTGGAGCCCTTCAACGTGTCATTCTCATTACTGGTATTTTCCAACCTTCGGAAAATGAATCCATCGTCTTAGCTGATTATGAGCTTTTACTTGAAGATTTAGAGGGAAATACCCTTGACTTAGCCAATTGGAAAGGGAAACCGATCTTTTTGAACTTTTGGGCTACTTGGTGTCCTCCTTGTATTGCCGAAATGCCCGACATCGATAAACTATTCCAATCTGTAAATAAAGAAGTTCATTTTGCTATCATATCCGTAGATGAGGATCGTGAAAAAGCCAAAGCCTTCGCAAAACGAAAAGATTTTGACTTTCCTATTTACTTCCCCAAAAGCCGCCTACCGAAAGTTTATGAGTCTACTGCCATTCCTACCACTTATGTCATCAATACCGAAGGCCACATTGTCATCAGCCAAAAAGGCATGGCCAAATACTCAAGTGATGCCTTCATCGCCTACCTCCGGGCGCTTTAAAAGCATTAAAGCATAAATCTGACCTGCTAGGTAACGTAGGTTCGATGCTGTTTGCTTCATGGCTAGAACAGGGGATAGTAGTTTTTTATTAATAGGAAAAACAGCATAGAAAAAGGAGGTTATGGGATCATAATCATCTCCCAACTGACCACAAAGACCAATACAGGCCACCTTTTGATCATATGCTAGTTTTGCAATGACACCTGGGCCTTTGCCATAGCTTGTTTGCTGATCGATTATTCCCTCACAAGTCAATACAAAATCTACCCCAACTAACTTTTCAGGTATCTTGGCCAAATCCATCAAAAATGGTGCACCTGGGTGCAAGGTCACTTGTGTATGGCAAGCTACCATAGCCGCTGGTACGCCACCGCTGGCCCCTCCTCCCACCAGCTCAAAAATATTTTGATTTGAGGCCGTCGTTAACAAATCACCCCAATGTTGAATGAGATTTTCAAATGCCTGCAATTGATTCGGTTGAACCCCCTTTTGAGGACCATAGACCCGGACGGCACCTTCATTTCCACAAAGTAGATTTTCAACATCTACCAGTACTTTGATGGTTACCTGATCTAGGTTTCTCCTGAGCCTATCAAAGTTGAGTGCCTCAACCAAACGAAGATCTGCTAATTGATGTACCTGTATCGATTGACCTAATTTATCTAGAAACTCAGCGCCTAGCGCTTTGAGGATACCAAAGCCCCCATCTAGGGTTGCAGAACCTCCAACCGTTAAATAAATAGTTTGGGCACCCTTCGCTATGGCTTCATTGATGAGCTCACCAGTACCAAAAGTATGGGCCTTAAAAGGATCTAGTTCTTTCGACTTCAAAAGTCTAATCCCACTTGCCTCCGCTAATTCTACGATCGCCGTCCGAGTCTCTAGATTGAAACCCCATTGGGCATCAATCATTCTCCCTAAGGCATCAAGCACTGCGGAGGTCATCAGATTAGCTCCGAAAAGCTCAATCAATAATTTGAGAGAACCATCTCCTCCATCGGCCATCGGAATCATTTCTACCTGGGCGTTCGGGTCATAAGCCAGGATGCCTTCCTGCAGGGCACGGCCAGCCGCTTCGGCACTTAACGCATTTTTAAAGGCATTGGGTAGAATAAGTACTTTCATAAGGTCTAGCGGCTTTAAAACCTGTTGTAATGTTAAGTTTAATAAGCTCCCACACAAAAAGTGAGGTTCAAAATAGATAAAAAATTAATTACATTTAATAAACTCAGGACAGCAGACACGCAATTACTCCCCTTAAATAATCCCTACATAACTTCAAGGCCATCAAAAGATTGCCTCCTGACGAAAATACCTGTATGCTGGGTAATTTCATTCCACCCTTTTTCATTAAACTCAATTTGTACAATATCCGCAGGATCTAAGTGCGTGGCTTGGTCCCTACAAAGGAAATGTAACAACTGAGTCACTCCTGGATTATGAGCTACTATTAATACATTTTTTAGGTTATTTGAAATCTGGCAGAGCTTTTCAACCATCACCCTCAATGAAGCTTGGTAATAACCTGGATCATAATGAATCCCGTCTTTGATATTTAAAGAGGTACAAATGTTTTGTGTGGTACTTTTCGTACGATGGGAATTACTGGCAAAAATACCTTCCAAAGGCACATTATTTTGCAAGAGCCAGGCACCCATACCATCGCTTTGTCTCAAACCTAGATCTGAAAGCTTTCGATTGAAATCATCCTTCAAATGGGTAGTTGAAGCCGATGCATGTCGAGCTAATAATAAAGTCCTTATCATGAATCAAAATTGAATCTTTCTGTAATATATTACAAAGAAAAAAAATGGGAACTCAAAAGATGTGATTGAATATTCAAAAAAATATTCATCTTTGAGGCTTAATTTGGAAGAGAATGGGAAAAAACCTTGTAATAGTAGAGTCACCGGCCAAAGCAAAAACAATCGCTGGGTATTTAGGGAAAGATTTTGAAGTAAAATCTTCCTATGGCCATATTAGAGACCTTCCAAAAGATGATCTCTCCATAGATGTTGAAAATAATTTCGAACCTACTTATGCGGTAACCGCCGACAAGAAAGATATTATCAAGGATTTATTGAAGTCGGTGAAAAAATCGGACATGGTGTATTTAGCTTCGGATGATGACCGCGAAGGAGAGGCCATCTCTTGGCACTTAAGCAAGGCACTTAACCTCAATGATCAAAACACTAGGCGAATTGTTTTTAGAGAAATTACAAAAAATGCCATCAAAAATGCCATTGATAATCCAAGGGAAATTGATCAAAATTTAGTGGATGCCCAGCAAGCCCGAAGGGTACTTGACCGCTTGGTGGGATATGAATTATCTCCCGTTCTTTGGAAAAAAATTAAATATGGACTTTCGGCCGGACGTGTACAGTCTGTCTCCGTTCGATTAGTAGTTGAGCGCGAACGTGAAATCGATGATTTTTTGAGTACATCTACGTTCAAAATCACGGCATTATTTGATCTCAGTGATGGCAAAATTTTAAAAGCCGAATTGCCCAAAAAATTTAAAACAGAAGAAGAAGCTCAAGATTTTCTTGAGAAATGTAAACCTGCTGATTTTTCCATCATAGACCTGGTTACTAAACCTGCAAAAAAATCACCCTCACCCCCTTTTACTACCTCAACACTACAACAAGAGGCTGCAAGAAAATTGGGATTCCCAGTTTCTATGACCATGCAAGTTGCTCAGAAATTATATGAATCCGGTAAAATCTCCTACATGAGAACCGATTCATTGAATCTTTCTAATGATGCTATGGAAGGTGCTAAAAACATGGTTTTGAGCTCTTATGGTGTAGAATTTAGTGAAACTAGAAAATTTAAAACTAAAAATCAAAGTGCGCAAGAGGCGCATGAAGCCATTAGGCCTACGGATTTTACCCAACAGACCGCAGGAGCGGATTCGGCAGGTAATCGGTTGTATGAACTCATTTGGAAACGTGCCATTGCCTCCCAAATGTCCGATGCTCGACTTGAAAAAACAACGGCTACCATTGGCATCTCAACGACGGACGAAAAACTCATTGCTTCAGGTGAAGTTATTAAATTTGAAGGCTTTTTGAAGGTTTATCTAGAATCGAAAGATGAAGATGAGGATGACGATCAAAAGGACATGCTCCCCCCCCTTCACGTGGGTCAGCAGCTGGTGCTCCAAAGGCTGGTAGGTAGAGAAGTTTTTGCGCGGGCCCAACCCCGCTATACTGAAGCCAGTTTGGTGAAAAAATTGGAGGAAATGGGCATTGGCAGACCTTCAACTTACGCACCTACCATTTCAACCATCATCAAAAGGAATTACATCGAGAAGGAAAATAGAGAGGGCCGTGAAAGATCCTATCGAGAATTGATCTTAACCAACCAGGAAATTCAAAGTGAAACAAAAGTTGAAATCACCGGTGCCGAAAAAAATAAACTTTTCCCCACCAATACCGCGTTGATTGTAAATGACTTTTTAGTAGAGCATTTCCCAACAGTCATTGATGTTAAGTTTACGGCTAATGTCGAACAAGAGTTTGATGACATCGCCAATGGTAAAACCAATTGGACTAAAATGATCAAGGCCTTCTACGCGCCCTTCCATGCACGCGTGGAAGAATCTGATCAACTGAAACGATCTGATGTAAACAACAGAAACCGACTGATTGGTGAGGATCCTGTCACAGGAAAGCCCATCAGCGCTCGGCTAGGTAAATTCGGTGCTTATGTCCAATTGGGAGAGCTTGATGAAGAAGAAAAACCCAAATTTGCCAGTCTGCGCAAAGGACAATTTCTAGACAAAATAACCCTTGAAGACGCCCTCGAGCTCTTCAAATTACCTAGGATCATAGGTGCCTTCGAAGAAGCTGAAATTCAAGTCAACGTGGGAAGGTACGGCCCTTATGTGAAGCATTCGGGTAAATTTATTTCTTTAAAGACTGAACAAGATCCACATACGATAGAACAAGAAGCTGCCATAGTCTTGATCTTGGAAAAGCGAGAGGAAGATGCCAACAAATACATCAAAACATTTGATGAAGATGACAGCGTATTTGTCATTAATGGAAAATTTGGCCCCTACATCAAATTTGGTAAAAAGAATGTGAAAATACCCAAAGAAAAAGCGCCTGAATCACTCACATTTCAAGAATGTAAGGAACTAGCTGATGCTGCACCTGCTAAAAAAGGTAGAGGTAGAAAGCCTGCAGCCAAAAAGAAAAAATAGGCAAAATTCCCGGCACTCATCTTTTTGTCGTCAAAAATGATTATTTTGATGACAAAAAGATTCTTATGAAAGTCTTACGAAATGTAAACCTCTTACTCATATTGCTCCTCAGTCTGAGTTGTACCACACCTGATAAGCAACAACCTACTATTGAGCGCGTGGATGTCAACGCTTTTGAAGACAAATTAAATAACCTCGATAATTCGGTCCTCATAGATGTCAGAACACCTGATGAATATAAAAGTGGGCACATTGATGGAGCTACCAATATTGATTTCAATCAAACGGATAAAATGAAAATGGCCTTCGAAAAACTTGATCACAATCAGCCCATGCTCATTTATTGTGCCGCGGGTGGAAGAAGCAACCGTACCCGTATTTTGATGGCAGAAATGGGCTTTACACAAGTCTATGAATTGTCCAGTGGTATGGGTGGTTGGAAGGCTGCAGGCAAGCCCGTCTCACTTAAATAAATGGGCCATAATTAAGTTTTTACTGGCTAGAAAGCGCACACATCGGCTCATCAAACTTCTGACTAAGGATATCAATTAGGTTAGCGTGGTGAAAATCTGCTGATTTGGCGGGCTTTATACAAGCCTTGGTTTATTTCTTTTCGGCTCAATCTGTCCTTTACCTCAAGCGCATAAAGTGCTCACAAATTATGTCTTTAAACTTTAAATCACGTTTTACTTCATATGGTGTGGGGCTAGGACCCGTGCCAAGCCTTGTCCATTAAGTCCCTTTATTCATGCTAAAATGAATACTGATTTCCCTTTTTATCAAACGTAATTGTTCAACATGACAGGCATCACGAGCATTAAAATATCCTCGTTTTCATTTTTATTTGAAGGTTCAATCAGCCCTGCTCTATTGGGGGCACTCAGCTTAAATGTAAGCTGATCAGAAGATATATTGCCCAACATTTCAATTAA
>TARA_B110000093_G_scaffold30527_1_pt1 | contig 26116 bp, 19 predicted proteins | sample TARA_B110000093 | Tara Oceans TARA_B110000093 (sample SAMEA4397390) | marine metagenome | biome: Polar Biome; feature: [MIX] marine epipelagic wind mixed layer (ENVO:01000061); material: water (ENVO:00002006), including particulate matter (ENVO:01000060) such as... | depth 10-100 m | reverse complement strand
AGGGAACTCATTTCGTTTCTTTACTTTCATATTTGTTGACTATTTAAGATTAGTAGTCAACTTTTTTCAGGACAAGAAATTGCACAAAAAAAGCCATTCATTTTCATGAATGGCTTCAATTTGAATTTATTTAGAATTAAGCTTTTGGAGCTTCAGTTCTTTCTGGTTTTGGTAATAAAGCTTTTCTAGAAAGCTTGAATTTACCTGAACGCTTATCAATTTCAAGAATCTTAATCTCTACTTCTTGACCTTCAGTTAATTCATCCTTAACGTCTTTAATACGCTTGTGATCAATTTCTGAGATATGTAATAAACCTTCTTTACCTGGTAAGAATTCGATGATTGCACCAAAGTCTAAGATTACTTTAACTTTTCCTTTGTAAACTGATCCAGCTTCAGGAACTGTAGTAATACCTTTAATTGTTGCAACTGCTTTATCGATACCTTCTTTGTTGTTACCAGCAATAGATACAGAAGCAATTTTAGAATCTTTTTCTTCTAATACAATAACAGTATCAGTTTCTTTTTGAAGTTCTTGAATTACTTTTCCTCCAGGCCCGATAATAGCACCCATGAATTCAGTTGAGATAGTAAACCCGATAATTCTTGGAGAATGTGGTTTAAACTCTTCGTTTGGCTTAGAAATAGTTTTAGCCATTTCTCCTAAGATATGAAGTCTACCCTCTTTCGCTTGGAATAATGCCGCAACTAATACTTCGTATGATAAACCATCAATTTTAATATCCATTTGAGTAGCAGTAATACCTTCTGAAGTACCTGTTACTTTGAAATCCATATCACCTAAGTGATCTTCGTCTCCAAGGATATCAGAAAGGACAGCATATTTACCACTTTCTTGATCGTAGATTAATCCCATTGCAATACCAGAAACTGGTCTTGTAATTTGAATACCTGCATCCATTAATGCTAAAGTACCAGCACAAACTGAAGCCATTGAAGAAGAACCGTTAGATTCTAAGATATCAGAAACGATACGAATCGTGTAAGGAAAATCATCTCCAGCAGGAACAACAGGCTTTAAACCTCTCCATGCTAAGTTACCATGTCCAATCTCTCTTCTTGAAACTCCTCTAACAGGACGAGCTTCTCCAGTTGAGAACGGAGGGAAGTTATAATGTAAGTAAAACTTATCTTCTCTTTGCATAGATACACCGTCAGACTTTTGAGCGTCTAATTTAGTACCTAAAGCCAATGAAGTTAAAGCTTGAGTTTCACCTCTAGTAAACACAGCAGAACCATGAGCACTTGGTAAATAATCAACCTCACTCCAGATTGGACGAATTTTGTTAGTTGCTCTACCATCTAAACGAACACCTTCATTTAAAACACAGTCTCTAATAGCAGCCTTTTGAGATTTTTTGAATCCAGTAGAAATAAATTCACCTAATTCAGCTAATTGCTCTGCAGTATAAGATGCTTTTAATTCATCATATATTACATTAAATGCAGCAGTTCTTTCTTGCTTAGAAGAACCTTTAATCGCAACATCATATATTTTTTGGTAAGTCTTTTCTTTTACCTCAGCATAAACGTCTTCGTTTTTAGCTGGTGAAACATAAGATCTTTTGATTTTAGATGACTCAACTTGAGCAGCTAAATCGATTTGAGCTTGACAATGTAATTTGATCGCTTCATGAGCAACTTTAATTGCTTCAATCATTTCCTCTTCAGAAACTTCGCTCATCTCACCTTCAACCATCATAATGTTTTCCATCGATGCAGCGATTACCATATCGATATCAGCAGCAGCAACTTCAGCTTTATTTGGGTTTACAATGAATTTACCATCAACTCTTGCAACTTGTACTTCAGATACAGGTCCCATGAAAGGAATATCAGAAACAGCAATTGCAGCCGATGCAGCTAATCCAGCTAATCCTTCAGGAGCACTTGCGTTCTCATCATAAGAAATTAATTGAATCATTACTTGAGTGTCTAATCTATAGTCACTAGGAAATAAAGGACGTAATGCTCTATCTACTAATCTACAAATCAAGATCTCAGTCTCAGAAGGACGAGCTTCTCTTTTTAAATATCCTCCAGGAAATTTTCCTGCAGCAGTATATTTTTCTTTATAATCTACAGACAATGGAAAGAAGTCTATTCCGTCTCTTAACTCTGTTGATGAAACAACAGTCGCTAATAACATAGTTCCTCCTTGTCTTACTACTACAGATCCATCAGCTTGCTTCGCTAATTTCCCTGTTTCGATGGTAATCGTTTTACCATCTGCCAACTGAATCGTTTGGCTTTTTGCTTGAATACTCATATTCTAATCTATTTATTTGGGACAAAGATAAGTTAAAGAAATTTCAATTCTTAATTTCCACAAACAAAAAAGGCCACCCAAATTGGGTAGCCTGTATCTTTTGTGAAAAGTTTAAGATTATTTTCTTAATCCTAAGCCAGCGATTAACGCTCTATACTTCTCAATATCTTTTGCTTTCAAATAATCTAATAAAGAACGTCTTTGACCAACGGCTTTAATTAAAGATCTTTTTGTTACAAAATCTTTTTTGTTTGACTTCAAATGGTCAGTTAAATGAAGAATTCTTGCAGTAAATAATGCAACTTGCCCTTCAGTTGATCCTGTATCACTTTCACTTTTACCATACTTGGCAAAAATTTCTTTTTTCTTCTCAGCTGTAACAGATAACGACATATCTAATAATTTTTTCTAAAAAATGGAGGGCAAAGATACTGATTCTTTTCGAAGAAACAATGCATTTTCAAAAATAAATTCAGCTTCTTCTCCCCTTTCCTGTTCTAATACAAGTATAAGGTAACTTGTTTTATTATATTTGATTCGTGGGAATTACTTTTTTATATCCAACTTTTCTTTGGGCACTATTATTCTTTAGTGTACCAATCATTATTCATCTTTTTAATTTTAGAAGGTTTAAAACCGTTCAGTTCCCCAATATTGAGCTATTAAAAGAGATTAAGGAAGATTCAAAAAAATCCAGAACCCTAAAAAATTGGTTGATTTTGTTTTTTAGAATATTATTCATCACATTTCTCGTTTTGGCATTTGCATTTCCTGTTGACTCTGAAACGAAAAAAACAAGTCAACGAATTACCAGTATTTATATTGATAATTCGTTTAGTATGGACGCACAAGGCTTGGAAGGGAATAAATTAAACACGGCAAAGTCATTTGCCGACCAACTTATTCAAAACTTACCTGCTAATTCAAAAATACATATAACAACCAACGATTTTTTAAAAAAAAATCAAATCCTCTACAATAAAAAAAATGCACTTGATATAGTAAGCGGGATTAATCCAAGTCACTTTAGTAAGAGTCCGCAGCTTATTTTCAACCGTCAGGCAAACTTTATCAAGAAATTTAAAGGAGCAACAAAAGAACTTTTCTGGGTAAGTGATTTTCAACAATTAAATTCTAGCATTCTTAATAACCAAGACAGTTTAAATATAAACTTTTGCCTTACAGAAAGTCAGTCTGAAAATAATATATCGATTGATTCGATTTGGTTTAACTCTCCAATCAAACGATTAAATGGTACTGAAGAATTAAATGTGAGAATAACAAATCATGGAAATGAAGCGGTTAAAGACCTTGAGGTTATGCTCAATATAAATAGCAGGACGAATAAGCAAGTTGTTTCAATTAAAAAAAACAACTTCAGTGATTTAATATTTAAATACAATGTTCCAAATGACTCCATGATTAAGGGTGAAGTATTTATTCAAGATCAAACAATTAATTATGACAATCGATTCCTCTTTTCGTACACTTTACCGAAAGAACAGTTTGTCTATTTAATTTCTCCATCAGCAAACTTTAAAAAAGTAATTGAAAAGATTGTCAAAAACGATTCTTCAATTACCTTAACTTCCACTACTCCTAATAACATCAATTTTGGAGAACTTAAAAAGCAAGATTTAATTATTCTTGGAGAACTGAATGAGATTAATAATGGATTAGCAAAAGAACTTAACAACTTATCCAAAAAAGGAAAATCAATTGCCTACTTCCCTAGCGGAAATAGTTTAAACTACGACCTTTTTGATATTCAGTATAATAAACTAGATTCCAATGCTCTTTTAATTGGAAGTTTACACAAAGCTCACCCCTTCTTTTCAGGAGTATTTATTGAACAAAATTCAAAAAAGAACAACAAGGAAGATTACCCAACATTGTTTAAACATTACAGCCTAACTTCAAAAACAAATCAACCACCAGAAGTTATAATATTCAAGGAAGACGGGTCGCCTTTTTTAATCAAATCAGGAAATCAATTTTATTTTGCTGCTGGAATTACAAAATCAAATTCCAATATATCTCAAAGAGCTCTAGCTATCCCTCTATTTTATCAAATGCTATTTAACGCTGTTCAAACCAACGCAAGCTACCATTTCATTCAACCTAATTTAACTCGACTATCCAAATCAGGAAAAATCGATAAAATAATTCTTAAAAATCAAAACAACCAAGAAGCCATTAGTCGATCTAATACTAATTTATATCCACTCCCAAATAACTTTTTATCTGAAGGTTTTTTCAAGGCCTATACCGACAACAAACTGATTGAATCGTTTGCCCTTAATTACAACCGAAAGGAGAGCATACAAATAAAAACGCAACTTGAACATTTAAACACGTTAGCTAAAAAGCCATTTTATAGACAAATAAAAGCAGTAAACAGATCCTCAAATCCGCTAATTCATAACTCGTTTAAGGAAACATCTTATTGGCACATTTGTTTAATTATTTCATTTATATTTCTGTGTTTAGAAATGATTGCAATAAGAATTAAAAAATAATTTCAATTCTTATTGGATAACCAATTCAATTTTGGTTATTTTTGTTCAAATCTACCACCTATGGATGCACTGATAAAATCAGCGAAAATCATTAGTCCAAACTCACCTTTTCACCTCCAAGAGAAAGATATTTTAATTCAGAATGGAATTATTGCTAAAATTGGCGATAACCTTACTGGACTGGATAATATTATTGAAGAAAAAGGATTATTTGTTTCGGATGGATGGGTAGATTTATTTAGTGTTTTAAGAGAGCCAGGAAACGAACACCAGGATTCGATTGAAAACCTTTTAGCAAGCGCTGCGAAAGGAGGGTTCACAAGTGTTTTAGGAATATCCGGTACTAATCCTCCATTAGACAACAAGGCTCAAATTCAGTTTGTAAAAAACATGAGTTTAAATAATGTTGTTAATTTGCTACCAGTAGGAACAATTACAGAAAAGCAGGATGGTAAAGAAATTACAGAAATGTACGACATGCATCTTTCTGGAGCTGTAGCTTTTTCGGATGGAAAAAACCATTTGAAAAATCCTGAGCTCTTAAAAAGAGCACTACTCTACACGAAACCATTTGGAGGTAAAATCATTTGTTATTGCGAAGACACTACCGTTGCAAACGGCGGAATGGTAAACGAAGGTGAAGTTGCTGCAACTTTAGGAATGAAGGTTAGACCAGCTTTAGCTGAAGAACTGGCTATTACACGTGATTTATATATTGCAGAATATACCAACTCACCCATTCACATAACAGGTGTTTCTAGTAAAAAAAGTGTGGAAATAATTAAGGAAGCTAAGCTTAAAGGTATTGAAGTTACTTGTGACACAAATATTTTGAATATTTATTTTACGGACGAGGCTACAACTAGCTTTGATACCAATTTTAAAGTACTGCCTCCTTTGAGAACAAAAAGAGATCAAGACGCTTTAATTCAAGGACTTAAGGAAGGAACGATTGATGCTGTTTCGAGTGGACACACTCCAAAAGATATCGAAACAAAGTTTTGTGAATTTGACAATGCTGATTTTGGCGCAATTAGTTTAGAAGCTTTATTTGGGGCGCTAAACAAAGTACTTGAGAATCGATTTACTGTTGAAGAAATCATTCAACTTATATCGAGTAGACCTGCAAGTGTTATGGGGCTAAAATCATCTATTTCAGAAGGTGAATATGCCAACCTAACACTTTTTAATACGGAGTCTGTTGAATTCTCAAAAGCAAGCATTAACTGTCTTTCTAAAAATTCGCCGTTTATTGGTGAAACATTAAAAGGAAATGTGGTAGGTGTTATCAATAATAATCAAATTAAGCTTAACTAACAGGACAGCATGGGTATCCTGCGAAACGTTCTTGTATTCCCCCGTAAATTAAAGCAAATAAAAAAGCAGGTGAAAGTTCAACGAGCTTTTATTCACAAACACCTCCACCCTATATTGAGTAAATACCATCATCAAAATGACGGTTCACTCTCAGCATTTGATTTTGATAAAATCACAAATTATTACGGAATAGGTTCACCGGTATTAGCTGGTGAAGGAATTTCAGGTTTTTTAAATAAAATAATATCGGATTCAGAACGAAAGTCGCTGACTTTCATGGCTGCAATCACGGGGTTATTTGATGATTTTTTTGACCGATCAAATCAGTCTTTAGAACGTATTAAAGGATTAATGACTTTAGATGAAGAAATCATTGCTTCTACTTCTCACGAAAAACTTTTCCAGGATCTCGTTAAAAGCGTTTTATATACTGTTAAAGATAAAAAACGTGTACAAGAATATGCAGAGAAAGTATTTTTAGCGCAAGTTGAAAGTCTCAAACAAAAAGAGCAATCACTTACTTGGGATGAACTTTTTTCCATTACCTACCAAAAAGGTGGTGATTCACTACTTTTTTACCGTTGTTCGTTTGATGACGAAATATCTCCGCAAGAAGAAAGATGTTTGTTTAAAATTGGTGGGTTAGTGCAAATTTGCAATGATGTATTTGATGTAAGCAAAGATCTTAAAGAAGGTGTTAGAACAATACTTACAGAGGCTCATGACATTCGAATTGTGCATACTAAAATAGACCAATTGCAAAAAGAAACCTTCGGATTTTGCAAATCAGAATTCCCTGGTAAAAACATGGATATTTTACTAGAGCAAATCAAGTTTATTGTTTCTCAAAGTTTAGTTGCTTTAAATTTTTATCAGACTACTCAAAACAACAACGGAGAGAGTTTTACGCCACAAAAATACCCTCGAGAAGCTCTAATTTGCGATATGGGTAAAAAATCAAACCTTCTTCGAGCGGGATTTTATTGGATTACTAAATAATTTATCCACTTTACAGCCTACTTACTAACACTATAATAGATATATCAATCGGGATTATTATTTTGGTTGTAATGAGGGTTTGTATTGCTGAGAAACCAAGTGTTGCAGGTGAAATTGCTAAAATTTTAGGAGCTAGTTCTAGAAGAGATGGATACTATGAAGGAAATGGATTTCAGGTCACCTGGACTTTTGGACACTTATGTACTTTAAATGAACCCGGAGACTATGATGAGCAATACAAAAAGTGGAATTTATACACACTCCCTATTCTTCCTGAAGAATTTCAAATTAAGGTTATAAAAGACGGTGGAGTTGAAGCTCAATTTGGTAAAATCAAAAGACTTGTTCAAAATGCGACTCAAATCATTAATTGCGGGGATGCAGGGCAAGAGGGAGAACTAATCCAACGTTGGGTTTTACAACATGCGGGATGTACTGCTCCGATTAAAAGGTTGTGGATTTCCTCACTAACTGAGGAAGCAATTAAAGCTGGGTTTAAAAACTTAATGGAAGGCTCTGATTTTGACCCGCTTTTTGAAGCTGGAAAAAGTAGAGCTATATCCGATTGGATATATGGAATTAATGCAACTCGATTATTCACTTTAAAATTCGGCAAAAACAAACAAGTGTTAAGTGTTGGAAGGGTTCAAACGCCTACGCTAGCCATGATTGTTAAACGTCATTTTGACATTAAGAACTTCGTTCCTAGTATTTATTTTGAGATCAAAACAGAATACAAATCAACAACATTCACATTCGATAAAGGTAAAATTGAAGAAAAAGCTAAAGCTGATGCTTTACTAGCACAAATAAAAGAACACCCTTTAACCATTGCAGATATAAAAATTAAAGAAGGAAAGGAACACCCTCCCAATTTATTCGACCTTACTTCTATACAAATTGAAGCGAATAAAAAGCTTGGCTTGAGTGCTGAACAAACTTTAAATACTGTTCAGTCTTTATATGAAAAGAAGTTGGTTACCTACCCAAGAGTTGACACTGCTTACTTACCCAAAGATCAATATCCTAAGATTAAAGGAATAATGCAAGGTTTGTTCATGTATCAAGACTTAGTTGCTCCTTTATTGCAAAAACCAATTAAGAAAAGCAGTAAAGTTTTTAACGATAATAAAGTAACCGATCACCACGCTATCATTCCAACAGGAATTAAAGCGAATAACATTGCGGGTACTGAAGGTGCTGTTTACGATATGATTACAAGGCGATTTATTTCGGCTTTTTATCCTGAATGTAAAGTTTCGAATACAACAGTAAGCGCAAAGGTTGATAAATTCAAGTTTAAAGCTACTGGTAAACAAATTCTTGATCCAGGTTGGCGAGTTGTTTATCAATCGGATAGGCAACCTGCTAAAGAAGATAATATATTACCCCACTTTGAAAAAGGTGAATCGGGTAAACACAAGCCACAGTTGGCCAATAAAAAAACGTCTGCTGCTAAACCTTATACTGAAGCAACATTATTGCGAGGAATGGAAACTGCAGGAAGAGAAGTTGGCGATGAGGAACTAAAACAAATAATGAAGGAGAATGGGATTGGCAGACCATCTACCAGAGCAAATATCATTGAAACGCTATATAGAAGAAAGTACATTGAAAAGAAAAAAAGGAATATCCTTCCTACAGAAACGGGAATAAAATTAATACAGCTTATTGATAACCCTACACTTAAATCTCCTAGACTAACTGGTCAGTGGGAGAAAAAGATTAAAGATATTGAAAGCGGGACATATACTTCTGGTGAGTTTATTGGCGGAATGAGAAAGTTAGTAAACGACTTAGTTGATGAAGTTAGAGCTTTAAACCCGCATGCAACTGTACTTAAATGTCCACAGTGTGAAACGGGGAAAATTGTAAAAGGAAAAACAGCATTTGGTTGTACTGAATGGATAAATGGTTGTTCTTTTAAAATACCTTTTGAAGTTAACAAATATCAAATTGATGGGAATTTAGCCAGTCTGTTAATCCATTCTCGCAAAGTAATATTAGCAAAAGACGCAAAAGGTGGACAAACTATTGCTTTACTAAAAGGGGATTTCAGCACTGAAATAAGAGTTGAAAAAGCTTTTAATGCTACTTGTCCAAAATGCGGAAAAGGACAAATGAAAAAAGGAAAGTCTGCTTTCGGATGTTCAGAGTTTAAAAAGACGTGCGATTTCTTAATACCCTTCGCACTACTCTCTGCTGAAACACCTAATAAATCTGTAGAGAGGTTCTTAGTTGAAAAACAAATTCAAACATCGGACAGAGTTCTTAAATTGACATCGGATTTCGGAATTGAAAGTGAATAAGCAAACCCTAAATAATTACCAACTTCCTTTCGGAGAAAATAAAAGGTCAGTTACAGAATCTATATCGTATAACATTTTATACCCACTAACCTCTCTTTTAGTATATGGTTCGATTGCCTGAATAAGCTCCTTAAAACCTTTGAAGGTTAAAGCGCAGTAAAACAGCTCTTTATCACGAGTAACAACTCCGAGATCGGTGTCCGAAATTGCCATTATTAGTTTGCAGTTACGTTCTTCAATAAAATCTAATGTACTTATATCAAACGTCTCCTCATCTCCAGCTACAAACTCTTTAAGCGCATTTTGAAACTTTATAGCCTCTGCCATACCAAAGTCATATAGTCTTACTAAATTTTCACCATGTTCGTTTAAATTATCTATAAAATCTAATTGCATCTTTAATAACTTTAATAAGTATAAAGTTATTTATTCCATTTTGAATGACATTCTTTTTGAGCAATTTATTATGCATAAAAAAAGCGACTAAATTTAGTCGCTTTTAATTAATTATTTCTGTTGCCTCCGAGCTTTCAATATTGCCTTTTGTTCTGTAGTCAATATTACTTTAAAAGCTTTTCTGTTTTCCTTTTTAATTGCTTTAATTTCTTCTTTCATTGCATTTTGCTCTGGACTGAAAGTTGATTGAAGTTTTTCCTTCTTTTCTTTCTTAGATAAACTCTTATTTTTTCTTATTGCTTTTTGTTCTGTTGTAAACGTTGCTTTAAATACATCTCGTTTAGGCTGTAAGTCTTCACATTGTTTTATTCTTAAAGCTATCTGCTCTTGTGTAAAAACATCTGAATTTTTAATTTTATCCTTACAGTCCTTTCCTGCCAATACAACTGTGCTTAAAAACGTAAAAAGAATTACTGAAGCTAATTTTAAATTTCTCATATTTTTTGTTTTGTAGTTTTATTTATGATGTTATAAATATATAAAGGTTTAATCAAGGGCTATTTTTTAGTGAAAAAATCACTGATTTATTATTTCCTTAACACTATTATTCTCAATGAGAACTAGGAATGTAATCCAAAAAAGAATAGAATCTAATTTGAATTATTAACTTTGCAATCATGAACACCTTCAATCAAATAAAAAAATTTTTTTATTTTTTATTCCTTAACTCCGTATTCCTATTATTTGTTGATTGTTCTGCTCAAGAGCCTGTGAAAAATCCTATACGTAATTGGGAAACAAGTGCTGAATCAATTGAAAAAATTGACAAAAAGACCTACTATACAGATGGCTTAACAAAGATAAAAGGAACTGACCAAAGAACTGACACTGTAGCTAGATCAGGAAATTTCAGCGCCGTCTTTCACAAAAAGAACCAATACGGCTTTGGTATACATATTTCTTCGATAAAATTGGGTGACCTCTTTATTGCCAGTGTTTGGTTTAAAGGAAATACTGGCGACATTAACCTTACTGGCTCAGGTAAGGGGGCCTTTAGAACTTCTGCAGTAACGGAAGAAGAACATAATGGATGGAAAAAACTTAAAATTGAAGTTTTAGTTACCGTACCAATAGAAAAAGTGAATTTTCACATTAAAAGTAATACTGACTCCATTGTTTTTGTAGATGATTTTAAAATTTACAAATTTAGAAACTCACCTTCCGCTACTTTAACAAACAAACAGGACTTAGACTTTATCGAATTAGAAATTCCGGAGGAGTCTTTAGCTAAAATTAAAACTAAAAGAACTGAAGCTTTGAAGAAAGGAGTGTTAATATCTTTTAAAGAAGACTGGGTTAAAGCTTCTTTAAATGGTGAAGATTGTAAGATTAGACTTAAAGGAGATTGGACTGATCACTTGGCATACTACAAATGGTCCTATCGAATTAAGTTTAAAAATCAGCCTGAAAGATCATTCTCTATCACAAATCCAATTTCTCGTGGATATAGTCAAGAATGGGTAAATCAGCAATTTATGGTAAGTCAAAACCTAATGACGACTGGATTTGATTTTAAATTCCTTAAAGTAAACGGTGTAAAATATGGCATTTACGGATCTGAAAACCACTTTTCTGATGGAGTTATTCAGCAATATAACTTAAACCCAGCTGGCCATATTTTAAAATATGACGAAAGTAAATTATGGGATATACGTTATGAAAACAAGAAACGAAATAGACCTGAAGCAAAAGTCTTCATGGCCGCGGATATTCAATCCTACAATAAAAATAGAATTAATAAAAATGCCCATCAATTAAAGGAGTTTATTAAGCTTGGGGAATTAATGGACCAATTAAAGTATGGTAACTTTGTCGGTGATTCCGTCTTTGACATAACATATCAAGCTAAATTTTTAGCTATGATTGATTTATTTTCTTCTTATCATGGTTTAATTTGGCATAATGTTCGATTTTACGCTAATCCTAAAACCAAAAAGCTTCAACAGATTGGATTTGATTTGAATACACCTCATGGTGTTAACATTACGGACCAAGCTTTGTTTCAAAGAAAATATTCAACTTTTCTATATCAGCCCTTATTTTCTTCGGAAAAATTCAAAAGACTTTATATTAAAAACTTAATCAAGTTTACAAGTGAAGAATTTATTGAAAAATTGTTTTTAAAACTTAAACCTCAACTAGAAAAATACGACAACGCTCTTTTTACAGAATACGATTCTACTTTAATTAAAAATCAATACATACGAGAAAGAGCGACTTATTTAAGGCATGCATTACAAGATTTGGATACCAATAAATACTTTAAAGATAAAAGTCATACATATCGGCCAAGCATTGCTACTGATGAGTATATTCCCTTTAAAGATATTTCAGTAAAGGCATATACTCAAGAAGTATTAAAAGAAAACAAAAGTGTTCTAATAAACAACTACTATAATAAAGATATTGAGATTTTAGGTTGGATTAATCCTGAAACCGATAAGTTAGTACTATTTAAGAGCTCTTACACTCTTAAAAAATACGCTACGGATAGAACGATTCCATCAAACAGCGTTCTTGACGTTAACAATGATGTTAAAATACTAATTTACAGAGTTGTAGGATTTGATAAAGATTTCAAAATTAAAATAAGCAAGAAACCCTACCCTAAGTCATGGGATGAGTAAATATTAATATTTAATTAAAGAAATATTGACATCTAATACAGAACCAGCCTTTTCAATTTCTTTTTTATAATCAAGCGCTGGATTAACAAGAAAAGGAAAATACGAATCTACCCTCTCCATTGGGCTGCCGTTTGGGAAAATTTTAGAAATTAGATTCTTAAGTTTAGTAATTGTTACCTCGTGTTTTTGTTTTTCAGCATTTAAGAAGCGTTTCTCTACATTTCTTAAAGCACTTATAGCTCTCTTCTCTTCACCTAAAACAACTTTCTCAAGTTGAGGATTGATTGCTTTTCCTTTTAACAAAAGTTCCTCATAAAACTTAGAAATATTTGTAATTTCCAAATCTAAACTTACAATCTCTGTTGATAGACTTTTTGTGAAGTTATTTATCAAGACGTCGATATCTCCAAAAAGTTGATCAATAGTTAACTCATGAGTACCGAGCCATTCAACTAGTTTCTCTTGAATTAAAAAATAAGATTTCCTTACAATTGGCAAAGGAAACTGGATATTGAAGAATTCAAATGTTGTAGGAAGTTCTAGCCAATAAGCTATTTCTCCAGCTCCTCCAATGTAGGCAACATTCGGTAAAATAATCTCTTGGTATACTGGACGCAAAATCACATTTGGACTGATTTTTTCAGGCTTACTTTCAATAAAGGCATTCATCTCATTAGCCGACCAGCTATATTGATCATCAACGGTTTTAAAACCGTCTTCCACTCTTTCAATCCTTACTCGAAGTTCATCTTCGATATAAAATAAATTTATCTTTCTAGGATTTACTTGAACTTTATAAGTTTCAGCGATTTTAGAAATTTGCGCTTCAGAGGATTTAAAAGCTGTCTCTTCAAACAACTCTTGTTTGAACATTGGAATTAACTGCTTTTTAAACTCCAGATCATCTCCATCAATTATTAGCAAACCTTCATTGGCGAAAAGAGATCTTACTAATAATCTTGTAATCTCTGCTAAATTAACGCCTTCTTTAAAAGACTTATTAATTAAGGTTTTAATTTTATTAAACCGCTCAGTATCTCCCAATACAATATTGACTTCGTTTAAGAAATCGTTAAAATATTCAGACTTAATCCTACCTACAGGTCCTTTGTTTTCTCCTGGACAAGACAACTTTTTCCCAAATAAATTTACAGATGATATTTCTTCATAATCATGATCCTCACTTGCCATCCAAAAAACAGGAATAATCCTATTTTCTGATGTTGACATTTCTTTGCAAAGCTTTATAACATCAAGGATTTTAGAATAAAAAAACAATGGACCGCCTAACAAGGTTAATTGATGACCAGTTGTAATTGTAAGCGTTGACTCGTTTTCTAAAGAAATTAATGAATCCTCTTCTTGACTCGTTAATACAATTCCTGAATTTTGAATTCTTAATCTTTCGACTAAAATTTTTCTTGACTCACTTGAAAACGATCTATTTTTTATTTTAGATTTTAATTCACATTTAGAATATTCCCAATTTACGACACCATTTTTCAGCAAGCTACCATTTAGGTAATCTTGAATTAAAGGAGGATAAAAATTCACTTTATTTATATCAATCGACATCGTTTTGTTGGGTAGCATATTCCTCTGATGGATTTTCTAAAACACTAAATTTCGAATTACTTAAAGTTAAAATAGAAGAAGCACTGTAAAATCCTATTCTTGATTCAGAATATTTATAGTCAATTAGAGTAAGCTTAACTACATCATCAATTGACAACTCAAAATAATTACCATAACGAATTAGCTTGAAGTCAATAGAAAAATTGTTATTAGCTATAAATTGATTTGTTTGAAGATTTTTAAACAGAAAATTATTTTGTGGATCATCAGGATTAAATCCCCATGCTCTTATTTGAACATATCCACTTTTAAAATCTAATGAAATATAATACCCACTTCCATCTTCACCATCCGAAAGTAACAATCCACATTTCCCCATTCCCTCCATCGTTATGGTTCCTTCCCAGATATACGCCTCAGATAATTTTTTAAACGTGAACAACTCATAACCAGATCGACTTGCCATCCACCACTTCCCTGCTATATCTTCAAATTTAGCAGTTGAGTTTTTGTACATTCTCTCCACTTTTGGAAAATCTTTCTGTATGTATGTTTTTGTTACTTTTTCATTCCATTTGTAAAATGATTTCAGGAATAGTTTCCCTTTTTCATCAACAGCTAATTCTTTTGGCGGTGGTAATACTCTTTTCGAGTTTACTTGTCTGTCTAAAAAGTAAAAACTATATACTAAATTATGCTCTCCATCCTTTACAATTCTTGCAGCATAATTACCTTGTGGCATTAAAACATCATGATGAAAAGATTGATATTCTCCATCAAAAGAATCAGAATGCCAATACCTCACCTTAATATCCTCTCGGATAGACCCTATTAAATAGAACTTACCTTTTAACTCTATTAAGCTAGGACATTCAATATCATCATATGCCATTGGGTAAAGTAATGGCTTTATTGGCTCAAAAGTACTTCCGTTTCTTTTGTAAGTTGTTACGGCACCTCTTCGATATACTGGGCCATGAGAAGCTCTACCGCAAATTAATAAGTAATCTTCTCCTTTATGTTTATACAAAAATGGGTCACGAAAACTTAACCAAGTTCTTGGATTATTCTCAAGATCCTCATAATGAGGGCCACTGGATTCAATAGGTAAATCTTGTGGGAAAGTTTTTTCCCAATGAATCAAATCTTTCGATACAGCTCTTCCTACTCTTTGATTAATTCCTCGGTCTTCTAATTGTAATCCTGTATAGAACATTTCAAAAGTTCCATCCTCACAATCAGCAACATCCATAGTCCACAACATGTCATCATCCCACTCTCCTGGATCACCAACAAACATTGCATTCTTAACCCTACTCCAAGCAATTCCATCTTTAGAAACTGCATGAGCAATGTAATCGTGATTTGGTATAATTAAATGAAACAAATGGTAAATACCATTATGAACATGAACCTCAACATCACCTATTTCCCAATCTGTAAAACCACTTCCCGTATACATAACACAACTTATCTTAAATTATAATACTCTAATCCTTCTAAGATTCCAGCTGCGGCAAACTTCTTTGCAACATATAGTTTTTTACGTGTTTTAAGATGACTCAATTCCTCAGATGCATTTCCTACTACGATTCCATTAATTGGTTCTCGAAACATATCCATATCATTTCCTGAATCACCACAAGCAAAAACTTTATTTAGCTGTAATCCCCACTTATGACAAAGATAAAGAATAGCGTTACCCTTGGAAGCTCTTTTAGGAAGGATATCAACAAATCGATTGTGAGAAGAAACAACATTTACATGATACCAGTCATTTTGCAATCTATTTTTAATTTTTTCTTCGTTGTACTTTTCTGAATCACAGTAATAAGAAATCTTATGTGGATTTTGAGCGTTCTCTTCTTGCAACTCCATCCAAGGAAGTGTTTTCAAATCATTAACAATCTTATCTCTATCCCATTTAAAATTCAAATAAGCACTCCAATCTTCATCTTTCGAATCAAGATTAGTGTCATAGTATATTTCAGTTCCTACAGAACAGACTATAAAATCAACATTTAAATTATAATCATCTACAACCTCTTTTACTAAATCAAAATTTCTTCCTGAAGATAATGCGAAACTAATTCCAGGAGGTCTGTTTTGAAGGAAATGCTTTAATTCATCAATTCCGGGGTCTCCATGCTCAGGAGCAATTAAAGTCCCATCAATATCCGTTATAATTAATCCTTTACTTTCTCTTAAGTGCTTAATATTTGCCTTAGGCGCATTTAATTCTTTTGCTGTTTTAGCTTCTTGCCTACTTAAACTCTCTTGAACCCAACTTACATATACTTCGATGTGAGAGTCCCAACTATAATGCTTTCTAGTATTAATTATACCATTATCACTAAACTTACGCCATTGCTCTTCGTTCGTTAATATTTTACGTAAACTCCTCGTAATATCATCTTTATCCATTGGATCAACCAACAAACCGTTTTTCATTCTTGGTACAATTTCGGAAGGTCCACCATTTTTGGTAATAACAACAGGGAGTCCTGTTCCTCCTGCCTCGATTGTTGTCAATCCAAAATTCTCATGTAAACAAATATTGGCAAATGTTCCACGCTTGTTAGCACAATACTGATAAATTAATGCAACTTCATTTTCGATATCATGACGCTTTGGAATCGCCATTTTACCGTATAAATCATACTTATCCATCAATAAAAGAAGTTCTGTTAGCACCTCTTTTTCCTGATTTGGCATTGTATTTATATCTTTCCTAATTCCTGCAAAAATAACTAGGTTTGCTAATGCTTGTAACTCTTTATCCTCCCCGTAGGCCTCAATTAAAAAATGTAAGTTTTTTCTTCTATCAGGTCTACTAAGTGCTAATATTATTGGTTTATTGGGGTTGGTCAAAAACTTTTCGATGTTCTGTCCTACCCAATACCTACGTTGCAACTGTAAATAATCTTCTTCCTCTTGAAATCTTTTAATGTAATATGGAGTGAATTTTTCAATATCAATTCCTGGAGGCTGCACATGAAATTGAGCCTTATCATAATTATTATACTGCTCCCAATCGGCAATTTCCAAATATGTAGAGTTTACAATAAACTCACTAAGTGCCAATACTCCTTCTTCTGCTTTTATTCTTTTGCTGAACTTAAATTTCTCTTCAGCTTGTTCTTCTGTCATTCCAGAATCAAGCATTTTTTGTTTTTTCGCTAAACCCAATGAATGGCCTGTATGTGCAAATGGCACATTTAATTTAACAGAAATTTGTGTAGCAGCGTATCCAGCGTCCCCATAATGAGAATGAAGCCAGTCTGGTTTAATATCATTATCTGCTATGTGCTTAATTGCATTTTCAACAAATTCATCTAAATGATCCCAAAGCTCCTCTTTCATTTTATACTCAAGTCCACCAAATTCGATTCTTCTGATGTCAAATTTTGGATTTATTTCCTCAACAGTGGCTCCGTATTCTTTCGATACTAATTCGTCTTTTATTTTTCTTGTAAAAAGATGTACATGAGTAACTTCTTCACGTTTAGACAAATATTCTGCTAATTCAAGTACATATTTTGTTTGACCTCCATTATCAGCATCTCTACCAATCTCTAATCCGCTTCCTTTTACAAGTCCGTGCAAATTCAAAATAAATATTCTCATAATTGTAATGCGTTAAGTAATCTTGTGTATTTACGGGGATTTTGATTTATAGTTAAAAAAACAACCTAATTACTAACTAATCTATTCCCAGTAAATTTTCTTTTAATTGATTTCCAGCCGGCTCCTTTCCAAGCCAAACTCCAAGCAGTATTTTTTGAAAGGATTTATTAGAAGGAATTACCATTCTTAGCTTAATCCCTTTGTAAATTAATACTTTACCATCTGACTCGAAATAAATAAAAAAATCATCGTTAACATTAAAATCTGAACCAAATCCATTTTTTAATAATTCAATTTGATCTGAGTAAAGATATGCTTCTCCATTGGACGATTTTTTGAAACCCTCATCCATTCCTTTATTAAATCTATCGGAAGTGATTAATCCGCTAACAACAACCATTCGCAATAACTTCTTCTCTTCAGAATTAAGAAGAACTTCAGCGTTAGATGATTTAGTTTTAAGATATAAACCAACAGTATACAAGTCTAAGAAGAATTTCTCCCTAATACCTGCACCATTTAACACAAATTTTTCATTGTTAAAAGTAACCTCTGATTTATACAAAACATCAGAAACTTCTACATCCGCAGACGTGAATAAGAATAGAGTGAAAAAACCAAAGAAAAACCTTTTCATCTTGCAAGAAGTTTGTTTAGATTTCGATTAATTTATTAATGATAGAATACTTTACCAGTTCCGCTACATTTTTAACCTTTACTTTTTGCATTATATTAGTCCTGTGCGTATCAACGGTACGATGCGATATACCTAATTGGTCTGCAATTTTCTGATTACTTAACCCATCAGATAGTAACCTTATTACTTCAACCTCCCTATTTGTTAAACCAGTATTTGACCTTCTTTTGTCCGTGAAATTACCAGCCTTTTCGACATAGCTACTCACCATTAGTTGACTTACTTCTGAAGCAAAATATCGTCCTCCTTTAGCAACTTCTTTGATCGCTTTTATAAGTTCCTCTTTCGGAGAATCTTTTAAAATATAACCAGAAGCGCCAGCTTTCAAACTTCTTTGTATGAAATCTTCTTTAACATGCATTGAAAGCATAATTACTTTAATACCCTTATGCTTTTTGCAGATTTCTTTGGTTAGAAGAATACCATCACCGTCATCTAGTGAAATATCCATTAAAATTACGTCAGGAGATTTTGCTTCCACATTATCCATAACATCTTTCGCAGAATTAACTTCTCCAATAATCTGGATATCCTTTTCAGAACTCAACAAAGCAGTTATTCCCATTCGGATTAACTGGTGATCATCAACCAATATAACTTTAGTAACCGCCATAAATAAATTTAATTAATCAAATATAGTTAAAACACACGTATATTTACGTAAATTTTTAATAATTTAAAACCGCAACATACAAGCCCTAAACACAACAATAACAAGGGATTGAATGAAAAATATTAAGCTTAATCAACGATGAAAATACGTAGGTAACAAGTAAATACCCCCCTCTTCGTTTGTTAATTCCAATCATCTAAAATTTCACTATCCCATTTGAAACACCTGCTTTAATTTTAGAATTAAAACACCATTCTCTCAAAATGTTTCAACTGACGCTAATAATAAAACAGTCATGCTAATTCTGAAAAACAAATATTAAACCTTGAAGCGTTTGGATTAAATCTTAGATATGTGAATATTAAGGAAGAAAACCGGTGTTTTCACTATTTGTAAGCTCTTAAACAAAGAAACCGTAAATTGAAGTAGTTACCTCTACTAATCAATAATTGAGAACAAAAGTACTTCTAAATCAGAAGTATGAGAAATTAATTTCATAAAACACATAAAAACATAAATCTTATTCGTCGTTTTTTATTTTATGACAATTTTGTTAACACTGAGTATTGTGAAGATGAAAACATACTAGATGGATGTACAGAAATTATGGACTACTTTCAATTTTTAAAAGCCGATAAAATTACAATTGAGTCAGCTAGTTAAGGAAGTATGAAATAGCCACTTTGTGGCAAAAACAAGAAAAAGGTAAGGAGTAACCTCAATCAAAATAATTACAATATACAATAGAAAAAAAAGTCATCAAGAAGTTATTGATGGCTTTTTTAGTTTTAATTTTAACCTGTGAAATTAGCTCAACTTCTTTTTTACTTACTAACGCTTACTTTATGTTCTTGTACGATTCTGCCAGAATACCAGAAAATGTATGTTAACGATGAAGAAATGGATATTGGATTTTCAGATATAGATGACCTAAATAATAACGCGAAGACTTACCGGGAAGGATCTCAAGGTGCAAATGATGGAAAATCTGGTGGAGGGTGTGGTTGTAATTAACCAAAAACTTCATTTGCTACATCCATAGCATAGGCAAAATCTTCTTTTGAAATGGAAGGAGATAAATTTTGATCAAAAAAAGATAATAGGTTTTCTGTTGCCAAATTTCCTACTAAATCGTCTTCTGCAAGTGGGCAACCTCCAAATCCTTTTATAGCACTATCGAAACTTAAACAACCGGATTTAAAAGCTTCATCTACTTTTTCTTGCCAATTATGAGGAGCAGAATGAAAATGAGCACTTATTTCAGTTGAGGGCAATTCTTTCTTCAAGGATTTAAACAAAGGTGAGATGATTGATTTATCGGCAACACCTATTGTATCAGATAATGCTAATTCTTCAATCCCAATTTCGTTTAAGCGACTCGCCCAATCCAAAACAATTTCGGGAGAATACTCTTCGCCATAGGGGTTCCCGAATCCCATTGATAAGTATATTCTTAATTGCTTATTATTTGAAGTTGTAATATCCAACATTCGTTTCACGCTATCCAAAGCTTCCAATCGGGTAACTTTTGTATTTCTTAATTGAAACTTTTCTGAAACAGAGAATGGAAAACCTAAAATATCAATAGATTCGAACGCAACAGCCTCACTAGCACCTCTTTCATTCGCAACTATGGTTAATAATTTCGATTTTGTTTCGGATAAATCAAGTAGGTTTAAAACATCAACAGTATCTTTTAATTGAGGTATTGCCATATGCGAAACAAAACTTCCAAAGTCAACTACATCAAAACCTACTTTTAAAATAGCGTTGATGTATTTTGCCTTAAGCTCGGTAGGGATAAATGCGTCCAAACCTTGCATAGCATCTCTTGGACATTCAGTTAATTTAATTTGCATTATAAAATTCCTTTTTCAATTTTTTTGACAATATCTTCAATCATCCAATGTTCTCCCTTGGGATCGTAATTTATTTTTAACGTACTCCCAAATAATAAAGCAAGACCCTGATACATTGAAGCAGAGAAATCTCCTCGTAATTCTTGCACCAATTCAAAAGTAGTAAATCCTGTTTGGCGATCAATTAGTAACAACAGGATTTTTCCTTGCGTAACCGTTAATCTTTTCATTGCCTTACCATACTTTTTACGCAACTCCTTTTCGGCATTCCGCATCGCTTTCTTGCGCTCTTCTGGATTATTCTTTATTTTTTCTTCACATTCATTTAGCTTTTGAGAAGCTAATTGTGCATAGGGATATACTTTTTTTACGTAAGCTGTTAATTTACGATATTTATGAGATTGTCTTTTATTTTTAAAAACAGGCTTTTTAGAATAGTCTTTTCCTACCGTTATAATTGGTAAATCAAATATCGGAACCGTATCTCCATTAATAATTTCATATCGGGTGTACACTTGAGCATCTACTTTACTGGGTAAGCAAGTAAAAGAAAACAAAAACATCAATATGTGTATTTTAAAACTACCCATTTTTAATTTAAAGCAATCCAACAAACCTCTTTCAAGTATACTTAAATTTTAAGTAAAAGATTCCGATGTGAAGTTTACAAAACTTTAAATAGGAATAGTTTATTGTATAATATTTATTTATTTCATCCTCAACAATTTCAACAGTTGATTTTCGTTTGTTGTTAATCCCAAAACGTGGGCTTAACCATAAATTAATTATTAAATTCGCACCCATGCGTCAGTGGCTTATCCTTTCAATATTAATCCTAATTTCAACTGTTTCGGTAAGCCAAGCTACAGGTTTTTTATCTGGACAGATTAAAAGTACAAACGACAAGCCCATATTTAATGTTCAAATAATTATTTACCCGACCAATCAAATTTTATTAACGGATAGTCTTGGTTATTTCTCAATAAAGCTGCAAGCTAATAAACTATATCAAGTTTCTTTTAATCACATCAATTTTGTACCCTATGGTGAAGATGTTAAACTTAATAGCGGTGAGAAAAAAATTCTAAATATAAAATTAACCTCTAATTCAATTTTAACAGGACCTGTAATCATTCATCAGGAAAAACCAAAGGACGCTACTAAAATTAAGATCAAAAGTAAAACTGCTCAAAAAGTAGTTTCGATTAGTGATGACGGAATTAGTGTTGTAAGCACACTACCTTCTGTAACTAGTAATAATGAACTCTCCTCATCCTATTCTGTTAGAGGTGGGAGTTTTGATGAAAATTTAATTTATGTTAACGGCATTCAAGTCTATCGTCCTTTTCTAGTTCGAGCTGGTAGGCAGGAAGGATTAAGCTTTGTTAATGGAGATATGATTGATGACATTACTTTTTCGGCTGGTGGATTTGATGCTAAATATGGAGATAAATTATCTTCAGTTTTAGACATCACATATTTGTCACCAGATTCATTAATGGGGGCATTTAGTGCGAGTATGCTTGGCGGAAGACTTACTTTAGGAAACAAACATAAAAAACTCTCCTATGTTATGAGTGGTAGGTATAAATCGAATTCATATGTTTTGAGTGCATTGGAAACTCAAGGAGATTACAAACCTGTATTCTTTGATTATCAAACGTACCTTAATTACGAAGTAAATGACAAACTATCTTTCGGGTTTTTAGGGAATTCAAGTTTAAATAAATTCAGAATGATTCCTCAAACAAGAAAAACTCGTTTTGGAGGAATTAATGAAGCGTTCCAGTTAACTGTAAATTTTGAAGGGCAAGAAATAGACCAGTTCCAAACAAACTTTGGAGCGTTCACTACAGACTACAAACCTTTTGGAAACGACTCTACATTACTTAAATTAACCGTTTCAGCTTTTAATACTTTTGAAGAAGAAACTTATGACATCCAAGGTAGTTATCGACTAAACGAATTAGAAACCAATTTCGGAGAAGATGATTTTGGAAAAGAAGCTGCTCTTTTAGGAGAAGGATCATTTTTAGATCATTCGAGGAATTTTTTGGATGCCGTTATTTTCAATGTAGAGCATACTGGAAAAAAAGTTTGGAAACATGGTTTATTTCTTTGGGGAGCAAAATACCAATATGAAGAAATAAATGATGAATTATTAGAATGGAAAAATCAGGATTCGGCTGGATATAGCGTTCCCTTTATTAATAGTGAAGAATTAGTGTTCTCAGAATATACCAAATCCAAAAACAGTCTTATTAGTAATCGGATAAGTGGGTTTATACAAAACGATTGGAGGTTTTTAGAAAAAAATGGTCAAAGTCAACTGTACATCACAACAGGTTTAAGAGCAAACCATTGGGACTACAACAACGAATTAGTTATTTCACCTAGAGCTTCTATCACCTATGCTCCTTCTCAATTTAAAACAGACTCGTTAGGTGAAGAGTTTAAAGACTCTACAAACCTCAGTTACAGGTTAGCTTGGGGTTATTACTACCAACCTCCTTTCTATCGTGAATTAAGAGATTTAAACGGTAACATCGTAAAAGAAATAAAGGCTCAAAAATCAATTCATTATGTAGCTGGTGTAGATTATGACTTTTACAAATGGAACAGACCTTTTACCTGGAGAACTGAGGCCTACTTTAAAGACATGTATGATATTATTCCGTTTGAAGTTGAAAACGTTCGTATTCGATATTCAGGAAAAAACAATGCTAAAGCTTTCGGTTACGGATTAGAATCTAGAATTAACGGGGAGTTTATTAAAGGCTTAGAGTCTTGGTTAAGCGCAAGCTATATGAGAACCGAAGAGGACATCTTGGATGATCAATATTACAAATATTACAATTCAAACGGAGAAGAAATTGTAAGCGGATTTACGCTTGATCAAGCAGTAGAGGATTCGGTTTCTTTTACTCGTGGATATATGCCTAGGTCAACAGATCAACGTTTTTCGTTTAAAATATTCTTTCAAGATGAAATGCCAAGGTTTCAGCAGTTAAAAGTTCATTTAAATCTAGTACTCTCAACGGGAATGCCTTTTGGAGCACCTGGTTCCGTTCAAGATCGAAATGCCTCAAGAATGTCTCCTTATAAACGAGCAGATATTGGATTCACTTATCAATTTGTTGAGGATGGAAAATTGTATAAGAAAACAGGTAAAATGAAAATGCCTGCTAATCATATCTTAAGAAACTTTAAAGATTTTGGACTGAGAGTAGAGGTTTTTAATCTGCTGGATATATCTAACACTATCAGTCATTTATGGGTTTCTGATATAAATAATAGAGTTTATGCAGTGCCTAATTACTTAACACAACGATTGGTAAACTTTAGACTTACAGCTAAGTTTTAATCGAAAACATATATAGCTTATCTACTGAGATTTATGTTTAGTTTAAATCTTTCTCATTGGCCGAAGCAATTCTTTTAAGCGCTTTCTCTCTAATCACTTCTTTTACTGGTCGGTTTTGAATTTTACTTTCAAGCCAAGAAATGATGTCAAAATAAACGAAAGCACGCTTTTCATATGGGTTTGTTGTTAAAGGTATTAAGTGGTCAAGTAAATCCGCAAAAGCAGATTGCAAATCTTTGGCAGTTGTAATACTATTTAATCTCTTAAGGAACCGAAGAATCCTTGTCTGATAAAAATGCAGATCATCTTTTTTGGCTAAGAATCGATAAGTTGAACGAACATAATATTCAACCAAATCATCATTATTTAACTCGTAATGGGATATAAGAATTAAGATTCTTGCAAAGCCAGAAATATCACTTCGAATATCTTCATCCTTCGCATTAATTATTTTATTCAACCAAGTAACAGCATCCTTATATTGGTTGTTACCAAAATACATACAAGCAAATTTATAGTAAAATATCTGCTTAGAATGATCGTTTAATTTGTCGGCATAAATATCCAATTTAGAAGTAATTTCCTCTACTTCGATAACACCTTTATTAAATTCTCCTAACATAAAATACTTATCCAGGTTATGCTTGGATGAATATTTAAACATCAAATAATTAACATTATCAGAAACTCTTAAAGACTCCTGACTTACAATTGCTTCAAATTTTAAACTTGTTTGAATGAACTCTTCATATTGGGAAAGTTTACTCTGGCTGTCTAACAATGAATTAATTGCCTTTACATACATTTCTAATTTACTTTGAATAATCAATTCATTCCCTTCGAACAATCCAACCAATTTCTTAGCATAATCAGAAGCTCTCCTGTAATCTTGAATAAAGAAGTAGTACGCTACAAAAGCATTATATAAATACATTTTCTCCTCTAAACTTAAATCCTCTTCCTTAAATGCTGGTAGAGATGAATACAAGAAAGAGTTTACTATTTCAAAATCTGCAGAATTGCGGGTGAAACCAAGTTTAATATAAAGACCATATAACTTAGAGCTAAGATTACTAAACGTATTAATATTGGTTAACTTCTTTAATAACTGCTCTCCTTCTGGCACCAAACCATCAATACGCTCTTGAATATCTTTTTTAACAATTTTGGATATTAACTTTTTTTCCAAATTATGGATATCAAGTAGTAATACATTTTTTTCGTATTTTTTAGCAAGCTCTTTTCCCTTTTCTATAGTTTTTAAAGATTGTTGGTATAAACATCTATTATAAAGAATCGTTGCATTGTCGATTATTTCACGAATACTCAAGGTAATATCATTCCCCGAATGAAGCATCCTTAAACTTGCCATGATTTGCTTGTACAAATTTTGTTTAAGATTTGGTAACTGAGATGGTTTTAAAGCTTTGTCCTTCGCTAGAATTTTTGCTTCGTTAAAGTTTGTTTGATTATTGATTAAATCGAAAAGCTTTAAAAACTTAGCGTTTTCCCCTCCTTTATGACGGGATGCGTATAGTTTGAAATGTCTTTTCTCTCCTTTATTTAAACTCTGAATTAGTTGAAAAAGTTGGTCTGAATTCTTGTTAGACATAATATCAATAATAAAATTATAATTTATAAAACGCAATATATACAATAGTTTAAAGGCCAAAAAGTATTATATCACATTTTTTTTTGATTTTAAACACTGTATTAACTTTTTAAACTCAGAACTCTCTAAAAAGAGTATATTATAAGGATTAAGTACTTCAATAAAATTGAAAAAGAGGATACTCTATCAATTCACTAAGCAAAAACAGTATAAAGTGCTGATGTATTTAACAAAAAGAATGTTAAAAACATC
>TARA_B110000093_G_C12972483_1_pt1 | contig 26540 bp, 10 predicted proteins | sample TARA_B110000093 | Tara Oceans TARA_B110000093 (sample SAMEA4397390) | marine metagenome | biome: Polar Biome; feature: [MIX] marine epipelagic wind mixed layer (ENVO:01000061); material: water (ENVO:00002006), including particulate matter (ENVO:01000060) such as... | depth 10-100 m | reverse complement strand
CTTTTTCTCTACTGAACCATCAGAATATTGGTATAAAACAACTTGATGGGTACCTTCTTTTACTTCACGGCCCATCATATCGATAATCCGAACGAGTTTTCTGTTTTCACTATTGGTCAAAGAAGAAATCCCTACGACAGGTTCACATAATTGCTGAAAAAACAACCAAGCCTCTCTACTTGCTTCAATATCCATATTGCCATAAGCACCAGGCCAATCATGGCCCCCGCCATTTACAGTATATAACCAAACCTCAGTGCAAGAACCGTTCAAGCCATATTTTTCAGAAGCGACCGTACTGCCGTCATTATTACTCGTATTTGGAAAATTATCAGTGCTCTGTAATTCTAATCCAAAAAGATTATTGAAAAAGGCCATTGTTCCATCCATACCAGGATAGGCTCCCCAACCATCATTGTTGTTCGGGTCTCCATTATAATATGTCACGTTATCATTGGTTCCATGTATCTCTAAAATAGAAACTTCACTCGAAGGATTACAGTCATCCATAATATCTTGCATGATCATCCCCGAAATTGGAGCCACTGCTCGGAACGTCTCAGAAGCCTGACACGCCAACATGTAACATAAATCACCACCGTTAGACATTCCGGTACAAAAAACTTTTGTCGGGTCTAAAGAATAGACCGCCTGAAGATAAGCCGTCAGATTCTCAAGATACGCCACATCATCTACGGTTTCATTATTTTGAAAATCATAGCCCACATTGAAAAAAGTATTTCCCCCACCGTCTTCTATACCTTGCGGGTAACAAACAGCAAAACCAAACTCGTCAGCCAATTGATTGAACTCAGAATAATTCATGATTCCTTGAGCCGTTCCTGTATAACCATGACAGACATATACTAAAGGACAATTCGGCGCTGCACTTGATGGGTGGTAGTATATATAGTCTCTTTCTATGCCACCGTCTATAATCGTTCCGTATTCGAGCGCTTGAATATTCATGGAAAGAACGTCGTTAGATGACTCATCATCATTTGGTAAGCCATTAACATTTGATATGGTCACTTGTAATGCTGTTTGGCCGGAGTTAAATATTTCAAGGTTGATCGGATGCGAGAAATTATAAGTCCCTAAAGAAGGAATCGAAACATTCGTAATCGATGTGCTGTAAGACATGGCTCCTCCTATATCCCAAGATAAATCAAATGATGTTATCGTCTCGGCACCTATATTTGAAAGTACGCCTTCAACCGGAAGAACAGCAGGAACATTTACATTTTGTGGCACAGATAAGGAGGTAAGTGCAAGGTCTAAACCCTCTGGGGCGAAAACAAGAACATCATCAATCGCCCAACCAAAAACCCATCCGCCATCATCATTATAATGAAAGCCTAACAAGACATTTGCGTTTCCAGAAAGAGAGCTCAAGTCAAAAGACTGGGAATCCCAAGCGCCATCATCCGTTCCCTCGACCTCATATAAAACGCTCCAAGAATTCCCGTTATTGAGACTGTATTCTAAAGTAGCCACTTCCGTAGCGCCTTCGAAGTTTCCCCCATCATAATAGTTGGCAAATTGCAATGCTACGGCTGAATAAGTAGATAGATCCAAAGGTGGCATTATGAGATAATCCATACTCTTATCGCAGTCACAATCGTCGTCATTCGTCCCAATAATACTACCATGAGGTGCGACAGACCACCATTGGCTCTCGATGTTTTGGTTCGTTCCCATATTCCATCCTCCATCTGAAGCATTTGTAGAAATAGTCCATCCCGCAGGTAAGTTATTTCCTTCAAAATTTTCTGAGATTAGAATATTCTGTGCATTACAAAAGGAAATAGAAAGGATAGCAAGTAAGATCAGGTTGTTTTTCATCGCGTATGAGTTATTGAATTTAATATAGTAAAATTGCCGTAAAAATGTATAATAACAAAGAACTTTTGAAGTAGATCACAAACAAAATGAGTTAATGCATTAAATATTGACCGTAATAATTTTATTAAATCTGAATTTTTATTGGCCTGAAGAGCGTTATAGAATATGATGTTAAATTATAAACTAGAAAAGATGAACCATTCAATTAACCACAAAAGAAATTGGTTGACTCATTTCTTTTTGAAAACCAAATGGAACTATGCGATATATTCCTTTGGGAAAGGATTTTACATCCATCTTATTTAATCCCTGCTCAACTTGTACCTGACAAATCTTATAGCCCTTCATATCAAATACGCTCAACAATCCTTTGAACCCACTTTGAATATATAGGATCTCTTTAACCGGATTAGGATAGGCATGTAGCTTTGGTGGTTTGTTATTAATTAGGTGTAGAACGGGCGTTTCTTCTTCACATGGGTACTCATAAATGGTCGCTTGTTCATATCGAATTTGAGCGGGGATTTTATTTTGATCCATTACAGACGGAGTACCAATACCTGCCCATTCATCTGTATTTAAAAAATTGGGTGTTGACGGGTAATAATAGCTTTCATCTCCGAGGTCTTCCGTTCCCGAAGGCGTCATCACTCCTTTATTGTTGTTTCCATATTCAAACTGATCATCTCCCTGTATTGTATAGTTGACATAACTATAAGGCGTTTGCGTATTTGGAATTTCATTCCCAACAAGGTTTTGAGAAGGAGAAGTAGCATCACTAAAAAAAATCCCGAATAATGAAGCTCTGTTTCGTAAAAAAGTATTGTGAGGCCCATTAGCTCCATGTGAGTTGTCAATGACGATATTCTGTCCGCTATTTTGTTCGAACAAATTGGCGTAGGGATAATTTCCATGCAACACCATATCCCCGGCTGCATCATTAGGTATAATAGGACTTGTGCTCATCCAATAAGGATCCGTTGAAAAATTATACGCAAATACATTTCCATTCGGCCCTGCTTGTAATAACATAGAATGTCTTAAATGCTCAAAAACATTATCCTCAATCAAACATTCGTTCGTAGTAAATTGAAGAGCGACACCATAAGCGCGCCCGCCACCGCCATACTCAAACCCATGATGAAAATAGGAGCGACAAATGGCTATATTTGATGAATTCTCAGCAACAATATGAGCAAAGGTGCAGTTTTCAGATTCTACATTTTTCACCCAACAATTTGAGCCGTAATGGTAGGCAATATTTGATGCTTGTTCAGGAGCTGCATCATCCAATCGGTGAATCTTCAAACATTCAATGCCCACATTTGAAATCATATTCATTTTTTTAAACTTTGCCCCTCGTTGAAGTTCAAAATCCATTCTTAAAGATGACTGGAGATAAATTGTATCTCCTGCTATGTATTGAATTTTGCATATCTGTCCTATCGTATTCAATGCCCATGAAGAGGTCACTAAATCATCATCCTGCTGATACAGCTTTATCCAGTCTCCCGAGTTTAGCTGATTGGTTTGATTTGATACAACAAACTCTTGCGTTTTATTTGCATCATTGAATAATAAAAACGCCATAGAATTATCAATGCTACCATCAATTCGTATGGCATCTCCTGCACCACCAAGGTCAAAATTTAAGAATGTTTGATTCATGCCTTCACCCTTGAGCACTTGATTAGATAGGAGGTTTATCGTGTTCGTAAAAAGATACTCTCCTGGTGGGAAAAAAAAGATCGCCCCAATTGATCCATATACATTGATTAAGCTGTCCATTTTGGAATCATTGGCTATATTACCAAAATTATCAAGCCCTTGATTGACCACATTTACCCAAATGAAATCTGTGGTTGAAGTATCTTGCAATCCTGCAGATTCCCATGGAACCAACCTGTCCGAAGGTACAATCTGGGAATATCCAAAATGACTATACAAGAGCACAAAAGAAAAGAGGAGAGACTTAAACTTTGAAATCATCTTAGTAATCGTCATAGAAATAAAGATACAATCTTTTTGGCTTATTGAAAGGTCTGGAATTTGCGTTCGACAGAACCATCATCATAAATCCACAAAGCAGGGACTCCTTCATAAGTTCTTAATTCTCTACCCATATAATCGATAACTTTCAAAAGCTTCTTTGCTTTAATGGTGTTTTCATCAAGCCCTACCATTGTCTCCGGACAAGTTTTTCCTTCGAGAAAATCCCAAATCACTTGTGGGGAGTAGAAATCCATATTGATTGTTCCCAATCCACCAAATAAAGTCTCAATACCTGGCCACTGATGACCACCCCCTACCACCTTAATATGCTCTAGATTCGCACCTTGGCAATTTTGATATATATAACGTTCAGGATAGGATAAATCTAAAAAATTGGTGTTTGGCATTTCCTCAAAAATCGGCTCGGAATCACAAGATAAAAAGGAGCTCCAAAGTGCCATTGCTTCATCTACCGACGCCCCTGAAGCAGCACCTCCATTATAGGCCACTACTCCATCCGAAGTTCCATGAATATGGAGCACAGAGGTAGGAAAACTTGGATTGAAGTTGGCCGCAGTTGTGGTAGACATATTTCCTGAAACTGTTCCTATGGCTGCAAAGCACAGTTCAGACTCACTTGTTATTTTATGACTCATAAAGCCACCATTTGAAAAACCACATAGGTATCGGCGGTAAGGATTGGTATTGTAATTTGTCTCGAAATAAGTCACCAAGGATTCTATAAAACCAAGATCATCAACCTCTGAATTCAAGGAATTCATATCTGCATTCCAAGAGGCATTGAGTCCATCGGGGTAACAAACGATAGCATTGTTGGCATCCGCGATTTCATTGAAGCCCGTAATGTTCATGATTCCATTTCCCGTTTGGGTAAGTCCGTGCAGTATGATTAATAACGGATACTGCTGTGAAGCATCCCAATTTGAAGGCACGTAATAAACAAAGGTGCGTTCTTCACCATCGAAGGAATAACTGTCTTGTGTTTGCGCATTGACAAAAATTGAGGTCAGCAAACAAAAGAATAAGAGTGTTTTTAGCATAGTGCAAGATACAAAACAATAAACAGATTTTTCTTAATACGCTAAAACACTCTTACCTTTGTAGGGTGAAGAACCCACAAAAAGAGATGAAAGAAGAAGAGAAGAGAAAAGAAACCTTAGCGTCGAAAGACATACAAAATTGTATTTCTATATTGGAATACTTATCTGAAAATGGAGACCAGCTCGTTCAGCTTTCTGAAGAGCAGCGTGTTCAATTAATGAAAGTCGCAGGACAGATCAGCCGACCCGATCGTATTGAAAGAAAAAAAAGAAACAAAGGCGTGAAGCTTGCAAAAAAGCAGGCTATTGACACTATAAATAAGAAAGCACGTGCAGCTTCAAGCATTCGTAGTGCGCGGCTAGCCAATATTTTTGAAGCACCACTTCAGATTGCTTTGCCCGAAGGAAAGGCTGAAAAGCAAAAGCTTACTTCCGAGCAAAACTGTTATGTCTGCAAAAAGAAATACCTGGAAATTCATCATTTTTATGATGCGATGTGCACAGAATGCGGAGACTTAAACTATATCAAAAGATTTCAGCGCTGTGACATGACTGGTCAAGTGGCTCTCATTACAGGTTCGAGGTTGAAAATTGGATACCATGCGACCTTAATGATTCTGCGCTCAGGAGCATCAGTTATTGCGACTACGAGATTTCCTGCAGATTCGGCAATTCGCTTCGCAAAGGAAAAAGATTTTTCCACTTGGGGAGACCGGTTGCATATTTATGGCCTTGATTTACGACACATTCCGAGCGTAGAATTATTTGCTACCTACGTGGAACAGAAATACGAGCGCCTAGATATTCTCATCAATAATGCGGCGCAAACGGTAAGGAGGCCTGCAACTTTTTACAGCCATTTAATGGAAATGGAAAACCTGCCTACGGATGCACACAGCGCAGAAGTACAAAAATTGTTACAGCACCATAGTCAATGCTTAAATGAATTGGATGACTTCAGCACCTCGAACTCTGAACATCAAAAAGCCTTGGCTGTCGGTTGGAATGTGCAAACACCTGGGATCGGAATTAAAGCTTCTGCGCAGCTTTCTCAGATACCGTATAAGTTTGACAATTCTAATGAGGCAAAAGAAGTTTTTCCAGAAGGAAAACTAGATGCAGATTTACAGCAAGTAGATTTGAGAAAAACAAATAGCTGGCGGTTAAGAATCGGAGAAGTCGAACCCGTTGAAATGATGGAGGTTCAGCTCGTGAATTCTATTGCACCCTTTGTATTATGCAATCGACTTACAGCCTTGATGAGAAAAGACTATACTGGAAAAAAACATGTTGTCAATGTCTCAGCGATGGAAGGCAAGTTCCAAACTTTCAGAAAAGAAGACCGCCATCCGCATACCAATATGGCAAAAGCGGCTTTAAATATGCTTACACATACCTCTGCAAGTGACTTGGCTAAAGATGGGATTTTCATGAATGCGGTGGATACCGGATGGGTTACTGATGAAGACCCTATTGAGCTTGCCAAATTCAAGGAAGATGTTCATGATTTCCAACCTCCTTTAGATATTGTTGATGGCGCTGCACGGGTATGTGATCCTTTTATTGATGGTATAAATTCTGGAAAGCACTGGTGCGGTCAGTTTCTTAAAGACTATTTCCCGATCAGTTGGTAAACCACGGATTAATTGCACACTAAATGCACGATCGGCCTAAAAAGTAGCGATTTACGTTTTGGCTAAAAATTGTTCCTTTTCGGCTTATATTTCATAATTTAGGGCAAATAAATCAACATAAACATATGAAACTTATACTCAACCTCTTTTTTACACTCGTCATTTCCATTTCATTTTCGCAAAGTAATACAGGAGACCAATCTCAAACAAACCCTTATGTACCAGGGGATTTAATCGTTCAGGTTTTCGACGATGCCAAGATTCGAGACCTTGTTTTTCGAGCACCTGAAAACTACAAACTGAATATTGTTAAAGAACTGTCACCTACAGCACATATTTGGCAACTGAGCTTTGATCCGAATGCAGTTTCGCATGAAACCATGATCAATTGGTTCTATGGACAGCACGAAACAGCGCTTGCTCAAAACAACTATTATTTAAAGCTAAGGTCAACAATACCCAACGACGCTACCTTTACAAGTCAGTGGCACCATAACAATACCGGGCAAACTGGTGGAACGACAGATGCAGATATCGATTCAGATTTGGCTTGGGACATCACAACAGGTGGAACAACCGCATCGGGACACGATATTGTAGTATGTCTTATTGAAAGTGGAAACCTAGACCACCAAGATCTATCCCCAAACAGATGGGTCAATACTAATGAAATTGAAAATAATGGTATCGATGATGACGGCAATGGATATGTAGATGACTATAACGGTTGGAATCCTTTGCAAAACAATGACAACTACGGAACAGGTGCACACGGAACAAACTGCCTCGGGATGATGGGTGCAAAAGGAAACAACGGACTTAATGTTGTTGGTGCCAATTGGGATGTAAAATTGATGGTCGTTGGAGGCTATAGTATCAATACAGATGCCAATGCTATTGAAGCTTATCAGTACCCATATGACATGAGAGTTTTATGGAACAATTCTGGAGGGTCGCAAGGCGCATTTGTTGTGGCAACGAGTTCTTCATGGGGGATTGATGGCGAAAACCCAAACAATCACCCAGTTTGGTGTAACTTCTATACAACACTTGGTCAAGCAGGTATACTGAATGTAGGAGCAACCACAAACTCCAATTTAAATGTCGATACCGCAGGTGACATGCCAACAGCATGTGATACGCCATATATGATTGGTGTTGGTCGTACAGATCATAATGACAATACAGCAGGTGGGTACGGTGCAACTACCATTGAATTCGGTGCTCCAGGAATTAACGTAGTTACGACTGCAGGAACAAACGGAACGACAACAACAACGGGAACTTCCTTTTCCTGTCCATTGACAGCAGGAGTAATTGGACTCGCCTATTCCATTCCTTGTGCTGACTTTATGAATACGGTGATTGGAAACCCACAAGCTGGTGCGGATATGGTATTACAAGCGATGATGGATGGAACAGATCCTAAAGCACAATTGGCAAATAAATTCGTTACTGGAGGACGTCTAAATTCAAGAAATACACTTGACGAGCTTATGGCCGTTGGCTGTAATGGTTCGATCTGTTTTGGTCCAAGTGGTATACAGACATCGAATGTAGCAGAAAACAATGCAGACATCGACTTTAGTGTTCAAGCTGAAGCCGATTTAACAAATTTATACTGGAGAGAGGTTGGATCGGGAAGCTGGACACCTGAGCTTGATGTGAGTGCGCCTTTTGCACTTACTGGGCTAAGTGCTTGCTCAGAATATGAATACTATCTAGAATCAAATTGCGGCGGTGATATTTCGAATCCTAGCTCTACTCAAACATTTGCGACACTTGGTTGCGGTGCTTGTATTGACAATCAGTATTGCACAAATGCAGCCTCTGATGGTGTCGATGAATGGATTGAGTCCTTTACAATTGACACCTACACGAACGCGTCTGGAAATGATGGTGGTTATGGGAACTACACCGGCGATCCCATTCAATTAGATGTTGATAATACGTATGACATCGATATTGAAATCGCTTGGGGAGGAACCCTGTATGACGAATACTCTAGAATTTGGATTGACCTTGATCAAAACGGTGAATTTGACGCCTCTGAATTACTGTTCGACCAAGGCGCTGCAGACCAAAGTGCAAATATCATTGGACAAGTTACGATCCCGTCAGGGACACCACTTGGAACGACTAGAATGAGAGTGCAAATGGCATATGTTGGCGGAACGACAGAGCTACCTCTAGTTTGTGATAGCTACCAATGGGGAGAAGTTGAAGACTATTGCGTTGATATTTTATCAGGAATCACTTGTGGCCTAGCTGTAGACGGTACATCTTCTAATCCTGCATGTAGTGGAAATGACAACGGTTCACTTTCAGTTAGTGTGGCAGGAGGCTCAGGAAATTACACCTATGAATGGTCAGCTGGATTAGGCAGTTCTGCTAACGTGTCTAATGTTTCAGCTGGAAATTACAGTGTGGTCATTACGGATGTAGATGCAGCATGTGATACGACCATAAATTTCACCCTGGACTATGATGTGTCCTTAACAGTAGCTGTAGATGCACAAAACATATCCTGTAACGGACTGACAGATGGTTCAGCAACTGCCTCTGCATCAGGCTCGTCGGATTACACCTATCAATGGACAAATGGACCAAGTGACGCTGTTTGGGACGGGTTAGGTGCTGGTTCTTATGAAATCACCGTTTCAGATCCTAATGGATGTTCGACTACAAGTGCGGTCAATATTCAGGAGCCTGCAGCAGATCAAGCTGGATTCACCTCAAATATTAACTTCTTGAATGTTCAATTCAATAATACCTCAACAAATGGCATGTATGCTTGGGACTTCGGAGATGGTAATGCAAGTGCGGCGACTTCACCACAGCATATTTATGGCCTCCCTGGAACTTATGAGGTCTGTCTAACGGTAACTACAGATTGTGGAGACACAGAAACTTGTAATTCGGTGACTGTCGATGAGGACGATTCGGCTATTGATGAGAATTATGCAGACTACGTCTCTGTATATCCAAATCCAACAAACTCGTTGATTAACTTTTATGTCACGCATCCAAGTGTTAAATCGCTTGTCGTAATTGATATCATTGGAAAAGAGGTTTTCAAAACAACCATCTCGGGAGAGCTGACTACCATCAATCTTGAAAACTTCAGAAATGGTTCTTACTTCTATAAACTATTGGGAGAAGATGGAAGCACACTCCTATCTGACAAAATTGTGAAAGTAAAATAATTGGTTTCGAGCCAAACACACCCTATTAAAAAGCCTCCAGAAATGGGGGCTTTTTTTATACGATAGGTGGAAAAAAAAGATAGTTACCTTTGACAAAATTCTTTCCTTAATTTTACGAATCAAAAAAAGAAAATGAAATTCTTACTCCCCATTACGTTTAGTTTAATTTTTATCAACCTTTATTCTCAAAATGAAGGCCTGCTTCAATACTCAATATCAGCGAACGCATTGGATACGAGCCTTGAAACAAGACAAAAAGTTGGTCTGATGAGAAATAGTTCCCTTCTGATTTGTTTTTCGGAGGCTTTTGCAAGAGTAGAATTCAAGATGGGAGGGAATTATGACATAATAACCATTCTTGATAAAGTCAATGAAAAATCACTGAATTTGATGTCCAGCCCAATGGGGAAATTTGCAAAACGAGCCTCAGCAAGCGAACTACAAACTGTGCCAATTAATATTGATTCTACATCGCAGGTAGAAGTTCTTAAATCTGAATTAAAGACCATATTAGGATATGAATGTTATAAGGTTGTCTTGAAAAACGATAGTTATAGAATTGACTATTGGTGCACGGATGAAATTGATATTGATTTATCTGAATATAAATTAACCAATGATATGATTCCAGGGTTTCCGTTAGAGTTTTCGGCATTGTCAGAGGGGATCCAAATGAAATATAAAGCCTCAAATATTAAATTAGAATTGAACAACAAAGAAACTCTCTTTTCTTTTGAGGTTCCTGTGGGATATACTGTGGTGGATTCAGGAGACTAAGATATTAATGAATATTAATGGGGTTTCGATGAATATTCTATTGAATGAGAAGTGAATTTTAGACTACATTTGCACGAATTAAGAGTTTAAAATGAGTGTTTTATCCAATTGCAGACTGAGTTACAGCGTTTTTTCTTTGATATTCGTATCTTATATCACTTGTTGTCAGTCTTTTGCGTTTCTGCAGAAAACACCAACGACTAAAAATGCTAATATTTACGCAATAGACGCTCCTGAGGGATTTGATACGACCTCGTCGTTTAATGGTTATCTTTCTATACAAAATAGCGCTGCAATTATCATGCTTCAGCTAGAAAACTCGAATTATATAAGAATTTTTAAAGCTATAGATCAGTCCTATTTGGATAGAAATAAATTGAGGCTAATCGAAAAAGGTGATTTAAAAACACGCTCAGGCGACAAGGGGAAGTTCTTGACCCTTTCTTTTGACCTTAATGGAGATGTGTTTATACGGAAAATGGTTTTTATTGGAGACACAAAAAACACGCTATGGCTTAATATTACATATCCTAAAGATCTTGAGGAATTGTTAGAGCAACCCATTGAACAAAGTATTAAAACAGCAAACCTAGAGCTCCTTGACTAAGGATTTTAAAAAGCCTAAATCAGAATTGATGTCCCCAAAAAGAGTCCTTTTGCGTTCCTTTTTTATTGCCATATTATTTATGGTTAATCAGTTTTCATACGCCCAGCAGATTGTAAACCATATTGTGAGTTTCAACTCCGGAGCACAAAACATGTGGGGGCCTTCATTTAGTCCTTTTACCATAGACCAAGAAGTCACACTCTTTAATCAAGGGTGGAATGTGAATTATAATACCGGAAGTGCAGGGATTTTAAATATAGCGGGGCAAAGTTTTGGAGGAGGTCTAAGTGGGTCTTTTTCCGGTGTTCTAGGAAGTAAAATTCGTATAGAAGGTTTCACAACCGGAACAGTTGAAGTTGATTACCCAGTAGACATTGAACTAAATATGCCAACTGACTCGTCATATGACCAAGGAGATAATGTAACAATCTCCTCATCATACAACTGTCAATCTGAATGGGACCTTGAAACCTTATATCCTACAGCGGGAGAATTCTTTTGGGATTTTTATTTTCAAATGGCTGCCTCTGCCAGTGCGCAATTATGTTTCTTCGGATGTACTACTTTTCCGATCATCCCCTCTTTTGATACAGGGCTCCAAACCCTAAATTTATTAACCATTAGTGCTTCAGGAGCATCAACAGATGGAGAAACGGGAATATGGTCTTTGGGACCTGGTGACTTTTCAGATCCTTTCGCACAAGAACCAGGAGTCTTAGGGTGGCCTTATTCTTGGCCGCCGCAGACTAACCCCCAAACATCACCATCAATAAATTTCATTCCATGGCAAGTTTATTATGGCTCTTTTTTTCCTGTTGAACTTGAAGCAGCACTCGGTCTTTCAGGGGAAGTAACTATTCCATACGTATCAACTGAAGAACAAACCACCATTAATTCAAATGGAGATATCAATGCTTGTGGCGATTCTACATATTTCAATATTAATCTTGAGATCTTTGATCTATTGGGAGGGGTTCTATCCAATGTTCCTGGACCCGTTGGCGCCGCAGGAACCGCTTTAACCTATCTTTCTGGCTCCGAAGAAATAGGCCCTGCTGAAGTGAGTTGGAACTTTTTTAGCGCAAGCTTTGATGCCAACGTCACCAATAAACAATGCTTTGACTTCACCCCGAAAATTTATGCTGAAATGAATTTCCCTCTTCCTGTAGACTATTCAATTATCAACGGGAACACTGGAGGTGTTTTATCAACCGGTCAATCTAGTATTATAACCTTTAAGGTTGGAGATAAGCTTGAATACCAATACCCCTGTTACTATGAAGAAATAAATATAACGCCAACATATACAATTGACGGTAATTTCCGAAACCATACTTTTGACGAAGTTACTTTTGACTTTTTAATGAGTGCCTTTGAGTTCGGATTTGAAATCCCCCAAGTAATTGTTATTCCAGGCTTTACAATTCCTGAGATTTGCGTCCCAATTCCCTATCCTTGCCCCACTTGGTCGAGTCCTTTTAAGTGGTGTTCATATCAAGCTTGTACCCCTCAGATTGTTGTGCCTGATTTAGGTTTTCCTGGATTTAATTTAGAGGTTGGTCCATTATGGGATACATCTTTACCTCTTGGTTCTTTTAGTTACGATTGGTTTGACCAAACATGGGAGTTAGAGGGCTTCAGTCCAGTAACTATGCCTCCTTTTTCAATGAAGGCGTCACCAATTCAGGTCTTTAGCACTGTGAACGACGTTGCATGCTTTGAAGATTTTGGTGGAAGCATAGAAATTAACATTAGTGCTGAATCACATGCATATCCTTACAGTTTTGCATGGTCCAATGGGACTAATTTCTCTAATAATTCTGCTACTACATCCCTCTCAAATATTGGTGCTGGCCAATATGTTGTCGATATTACAGACAACAATGGCTGTCAGCTGTTTTCTGGAGCGACCGTAAATGAACCTGCTGAACTTTACTTAAACTATACCAAGACCAATAAGAAATGTGGAGGCGGCCTAAATGATGGTTCTATTGATTTATCTGTTTTCGGAGGAACGCCACCATATACCTTCAATTGGTCTAATGGCACAAATACGCAAGATCTTTCAGGATTGAATTCGGGTACATATTCGGTTGGTGTTACAGATTTCTTAGGATGTACAGCCTATCTCGAGGTCATTATTACCGAACCTAACCCTTTGGTGGTAAACGGCCTTTTATCACCTGTCAATTGTTCTTCAGGTGTTGACGGAGAAATAGACATTACAGTATATGGTGGGAACCTTCCTTATAATTATTCATGGAGTTCCGGGCCAAATACTCAGGATTTGTCTGATCTTAATGCAGGGACTTACACCATAACCGTTCTCGATTCTAAAAACTGTACAATACAAGATTCATTTATAATAGATGAACCAAGTGCTCCGTTAAGTTTAAGTGCATCGCAAACAACAGTTTCATGCTATGGGGAAAGTACAGGAGGAATAGACATAATAACAAATGGCGGAACTCCAGGATATGTCTTTCAATGGGTAAGCCCTATTAATGGTGTGCTTCCCTATTTTTCAGAAGACCTAAATAATGTACTTGCAGGGGAATACGAGCTAATTGTTACCGATTTAAATGAATGCACAACAAATCTAAATATCGAAGTAACCCAACCAGAAGACCCAATCTCCTCAGCTCCTAGTATTGTAAATATACTATGCCTTGGAAACAACTCTGGAGTCATAGAACCTAATGTTTTTGGCGGGAACTCTTCATATGCCTTCAACTGGTCTAATGGAGACACAACGCAAGGGGTGAATGGAATGACTGCAGGAGAATACGAGTTAACCGTCACAGATATCATCGGCTGCTCGAACACCTTTTCTTACACTATAACAGAACCTGAAATGGAACTTTCGACAACAATTGACTACCAAAACGTAGCTTGTTTTGGAACGGCAACAGGTACGATTAATATCAATGCGCAAGGAGGAACAGGGGCGTATTCATATCAGTTAAATAATGAAGGCGGTAACGTGTCGAATCTAAATCTACTCGCTGGATCTTATGATGTAATAGTAACAGATGAAAACCTTTGTACATATCAAGAATTAATTAACCTTACACAGCCAGCAAGCCCAATCAATGCAACCTCTATGATTGAAAATGTACGATGCTTTGGACAAGCAACTGGAGTGATCGAAGCAACGGTCCTAGGAGGTACCAGCCCCTATGTATATTCTTGGGTCACTAGTGATTCCGTTTTAATGACTAATAATGCGCAAATCCTAGAAGGACTTTCGGAGGGCACCTATAGTTTCCACGTTATCGACACATTGCAGTGCGAGGAATGGTTCAGCTATCAAGTAATTCAACCAGATGCTCCATTAACAATTGAAGCAACGAGCTCTGATGCCAATTGTTTGAATCAAAGTGATGGTCAGATTGATTTGCAAGTTTCAGGAGGAACGGGTGCTTACAATTATATTTGGGATTCAGGTGAGAACTCACAAAATCTAATTTCAATCCCTGCTGGTTTTTATCATTGTGAGGTTACAGATGACAATAATTGTATAGGCACAGTGGATATTGAAATCAACGAACCACTCGACGCGCTTGAAGTATCAACTGAAGGCCATAATGTGCTTTGTTTTGGAGACAGCACGGGGTATATCAATGCCATCGCCCAAGGCGGTACAGCACCCTATTTTTATGCGTGGTCTAACGGTGCCACATCTCAGTTAAATGAGCAACTCTCAACGGGGATTTATACTGTGGAAGTCATAGACTTTAAAGGTTGTATTGCATTTTCAGGAGCTACCATTATAGAACCTAATGCACTTCAAGTCACGACAAACGTTGATTCTGTTCTCTGCCATGGACAATCAAATGGAGCAATTGAAATTAATGTTACAGGAGGAATTCAGCCTTATTATTACAATTGGGGGAACCAAGGCAACATCTTATTAAATAATCCGAGTGAGCAGCTAGAGGGTCTTTCTGCAGGAGATTATTTTATTCGTGTGACAGATAAAAACAATTGTACTTATGAACAAATTAGTACAGTCCATGAGCCTGAACTACTTGAGGTTTCTGAAGCATTTAGTAATGCCTTATGTTACGAAAGCACGGATGGGACAATCTCAATTTCATTCGAAGGAGGGACGATTCCTTATTCTTTAGAATGGAATAACGGCGCTATTGGGTATTCGTTAGAGAACCTTAGCGCTGGTACCTATCAATATATTGGTACAGATTATAATAATTGCCGAATTGAAAATATATTAACCATATCCCAACCTGAAAAACTATCTATAGATATAGAAATGAATCCTGTTAGTTGTGTTGATGCATCAGATGGTGCTCTATACTTGGAGGCAACAGGTGGTACAGCACCATACGCATTTATTTGGACGAATGGCTCAACTGAGAATTACCTTGAAAACCAAAATAACGGACAATATTCTATCTTGATCACAGATTACCAAAATTGTACGATTGACACCGCTATTTTCGTAGAAATTATTGATAACCCTTGTGTTGATATTCCAAATACATTCACTCCAAATGGAGATAACTATAACGATACTTGGGTCATTGAAAAATTAAATTTATATCCAAATTACGAACTACTTGTATTTAACAAGTGGGGGAACGAAATATATAAATCCACGAGTTTAGAGGAAGAATGGGATGGTACTCAGTATGGAAAACCTCTTCCCTCAGGCGTTTATTACTACATCTTAAAATTGAATAATACTGATGATTTACAATATACCGGAACAATTACGCTTATTCGATAACAAGCGTTTATTGGGTTTGTTAGCAGCTATCTTGACTAATGTCTTTTCGTCTTTTGGTATGACACCTCCGTCATGCCCAACGATTATGATGAGTGGTAATTCTTTGGCTTGTTATGGGGACCAAAATGGCACGGCAACAGTTTCAATCATTACACAAAGTAGCGGGAATTATACTTACACTTGGTCTAATGGTAATATTAATTCAGGGTCATCCAGCACCATTTCTAACCTGAGTGTAGGTACTTATACCGTAACGGTGAAAGACAATATTTCAGGTTGTACAGTAGTTGGAGCTTTCGTAGTGAATTCACCCGCACCTATTACCATTAATGAGAATATTTCAAATGTAGCCTGCTTTGGACAAGCTATTGGATCTATTGACATAGATGTATTTGGAGGGAGTGGTCCTTATCAATACCTCTGGAGTAATGGAGTTCAATCGCAAGATTTAACAAATGTAGCAGCAGGAAGCTACTCAGTTACAGTTGACGCTCCTAATGCGAATTGTATCGCAAGTAAATCATTTATAATTAACGAGCCATTGGAGGCTTTAGATCACTCTGGTTTGGGCTCAGAAGTGAGTTGTTTTGGTGAATCTAGTGGTAGTATTGCGTTAACCGTTTGGGGTGGAACACCTCCTTACTCCTTTGATTGGAATTCTGGATCTTCAACAGAGGACCTTGTGAACATTCCTGCTGGCAATTATAATGTTTCCATTTCGGATTATAATAATTGTACAAGTTCTTCATCATATGAAATCAACCAGCCACCTCTTCTAAATGGAGAAATGTCAGCAAATAATGTGGCTTGTTTTGGCGACGGGTCTGGATCTGTTTCTATTGCTATTGTTGGAGGTGAATCTCCATTTGATTACTCGTGGTACAATACGACGACTCTCTTTGCTCAAAATCAACCAAGTATGTTCAATCTTTCTGCTGAGGTTTATAATGTTGTTGTCACAGATAATAATGGTTGTATATATACAGATAATATTGAAATCATAGAGCCAACAGAACTCAATGGAAACATAACCACAATAAGTAATGTTGATTGCTTTGGAGGGAGTGATGGTGAACTTGACCTTACCCCAATTGGTGGTTCTCCGCCATATACCTTGAGTTGGATAAATTCACAAGGCGCACCCTATGGTTCAGATGAAGACTTGAATGATATTCCTGCAAGTGTTTATTCTGTTGCAATCACAGATTATAACCTTTGCGCTTATGAGATAGAACATGAAATATTTCAACCATCAACTGCTATATTTGTTGAGTCTCAAATCACAAATGTCAAATGTTTTGGGGAGAACACAGGCGCAATTGATTTAAACATCCAGGGAGGCACATCTCCTTTTCAGATTTCATGGTCAAACGGTCAAGAAACGAACGCTATCTCTAACCTTACTGCAGATAATTATACCTACACCGTCATTGATTATAACCTATGTACATTTTCTAATGCCGTAACTGTAGATGAGCCTGAGCAAGGCTTGTCGGTTAACGAAGAGATTGTTCATGTCCTGTGTCATGGAGAATCAACGGGCTCAATTGGTCTAAGCGTTTCTGGAGGAACAACTCCATACAATTATTCTTGGTCAAATACGACCTACCAATTAAGCGTGGTATCCCCATCAATTAACAACTTCCCATCAACGGATTATATTTATGAGGTAACCGATTTTGAAGGATGTAAGTATTCCGATACGATAACAATTGATGAACCCGAATCTATTATAGCTAACTTTTCAACTTCGCATGTCCTTTGTAAAGGAGACAGTTCAGGGATTATTTCAAGCGATATTAGTGGTGGGATGACACCATATACTTTCAATTGGTCAAATGGGTCTTTAAATGCCGACCTAAGTTCTTTATCTCAAGGAATCTATCAACTTGATCTTTCTGATTACAATGGATGTTTTTCTATCTATGAAGTGACCATAGAAGAACCTATAGAAATGTTAGCGTCGAGTATCAGTGTTGGCCCTGTAGCTTGTCATGGAGGGCAAGATGGTTCTATAGTTGCTCTTATTGAAGGAGGAACAGCACCATATCATTATAACTGGTCATCTCAAGATACCGTATTTACTATTGAAAACCTTACCGCCGGGAACTATGAACTTATTACCACCGACACGAACATGTGTAGTATCATTGATTCTATTTCGGTACCACAACCTGAGCCGATCAACTTAAATGAACTGATTCAAGAACCTACATGTTTTGGTTTTTCCAATGGATTTATACAAATAGAACCTGAAGGCGGGACGCAACCTTATACCTATACATGGTTCGATTCTGGTTTTACACTCGCATCTCAAGAAGAAGATCTAATCAATATAGATACGGATACCTATCAGCTGCAAATTATTGATTCAAATCTGTGCTTGAATAAAATTTTTATTGAAATCGGTCAACCAGATTCCCTGTGGCTTGAGTATGAATTAACATCGCTACCCTGTTATGGCGATAGCACAGGTACGGTTCAATTATTTGTTTCCGGAGGGACACCCAATTACAATGTTCTATGGTCTAATAACACGAATGCACAAGGTTTAGAAAATGTTCCCAGCGGGCCTTATTCTGTCGAAGTTATAGACTCCAATCAGTGCGTAGATTCGCTTTCTCTTTTAATCCCATTTGTTGATCCCATCGAAATCTCATTTGACATGACAAGTATCTCTTGCATAGATCAATCTGATGGATCGGCGATTGCCAATGTAACTGGAGGATATGAGGGTTATGTTTATGACTGGTACGATGGTTCAAACTTTAATTACCATGAGAACCTCAATAATAGATGGTACACCCTAAGTGTTACTGATGTTCTAAATTGTAATGGGATTGATTCGGTTTACATTGAGTCTAGTTCAATCTCTTGTGTACAGCCCGTGAATACTTTTACACCTAATAGCGATAACTATAATGATACATGGATTATTGATAACCTAGAACTATACCCTGACTTAGAAATAAAAATTTATAATAAATGGGGTGTCTTAATTAACGCTCAAAGTAAAAATTACATCCCGTGGGAAGGAAACCATAAGAACAATCCGCTTCCCTCTGATAGCTATTATTACATCATCAATTTAAACAAACCTAACAGAGAAATTCTGAATGGGGTTATTACCATAATAAGATAAAATATGAAGTTTTCTATTATTCTCATCTTTGCAATATCTTTCTCTTTCCAAAGTTATTTTGGTCAGCAAATTGCGTTGAACTCGCAATATATTTTTAATACAATGTTGATAAACCCAGGTGCTACGGGTCTGAAAGATCATATTCCTGTTCAAATCAACTTTAGAAAACAATGGACCAATTTCCCGGGTTCTCCCACCACTCAATTTCTATCTTGTGAGTCAAAGGTGGATGAAAACTTCGGGATTGGAGGGGTTTTTTTCAATGATATTGGTGGTGCCAGTCGTAGAACTGGACTGAATTTAAATGCTTCTTATAAATTACAATTGGATTCCAAACGAGACCATATAATTTCATTTGGATTGGGTGTTTCACTTACGCAGCATATGATGGATATGAGTGTGCTTACTACATATCTTCCAGACGACCCTTCTGTTCTTCGTGGCTATAACAACCAAATGGTCCCGGATGCGAATTTCGGACTGCTATACACGCTAAAAAACAATTTTTACGTTGGCTTATCAAGTTACAACCTTAGTCAATCCAAAAGGGATTTATACAACTTTAATAGCGAGTTATTTAATCCTTTAGCGAGGAATTATTACCTGACTAGTGGTTATAAATTTAAACTTGCTGATGCTTGGGCATTGAGAGCCAGCACACTGATTCAGGCCATTGAAACAGGTACGACTCAATTTGACATTTCAAGTGTCGTTGAATACAATGAATTGTATTGGATTGGTGTTTCTTATCGCCTTAATGATGCCGCAGTATTTCTTTGTGGAGCTCAAATTGGACCTTTAAAGTTTGGATACTCCTACGACCTAACCCTATCAGATATTGGTCAATATTCATCAGGTTCACATGAGATTTTTATGGAGTTTCAAATCACAAGAAATGAGTCGAAAAACCAACGAGTTCCTTGGCTAAAAAGAAATAGAATATATACTCCGAGTAATGAAAAGTAGCATCAGCATCCTTTTTTTTATTCTTTTTAACTCTCTGGGGTTTTCTCAGGAAGCATTTAAGGCCAATACTTATTTTGATCGTTTTGAGTATGACCTTGCAAGTGAACACTACAAAGTTGTTGGAGTTAAAACCCTTACTACAAATGATCTTTTAAAATATATATACTCGGCTTATGCTATCGGAGACTTTAAAGAAGTCGTTCTTCATGCAGAGCCTCTATTGAATGACCCAGAAACAGCCCCTTTCTTTCATTGGGCTTTTGCTCAAAGTAATTCAGCAATGGGAAAACATAACGCAGCAATTGAGGGCTATAAACGATACAAGGGTTTGGTTCAAAAGGATCTGGATTTCGTTGATCTACGCATCAAGTCTTCAGAGGTAATTGATTCTTGGAAGAGCATAGACTTTATACAAAACGATAATGATAGCCAAAACTTTAGTAAAGGAGATCTATCAGGGTATGTATCAGAATATGGTCAAATCAGATATCAAGAAATAGGCCTAGATAGTATTTCAAGACCTGTTAAAACTCAACAAATTAATGATGCGGAAATTTTACTTCTAAAGCCATTGCTTTTATCCTCTGAAGTCAAGAACAGCTTTATTTCTATTCCGGATAGCTTTGCTTTAGCTTCCATAAACTCTATTTCCTTTATTCCTAACTCCAAAAATATTTTCCTTTCATTATCACAACCTATTCACCCAGATACAATACTACATTTACCACATATTTATATTGGGAAATATAATACTGGTCAGAATTCCATAAGCGATGTAAAGCTATGGGATTACTCGGGAATGGAAGATTCTTCGTCATGCGCACACGTTACCGTAAATTGGAAAGGAAACATAATGGCTTTTAGCAAAAAGTCATATCAAAATCAATACTCTGACATCTATATCTCACAATACAATGATGGCAATTGGAATAAACCTCAGCCATTACAGCGAATAAATTCACAATGGAATGAAATGTTTCCTTTATTTCAACGAGATGGAAAACTTTCGTTTTCTAGTAATGGCAGAATAGGTTACGGCAAATTGGATATCTACATTTATGATTTTCAAAAAGGCCAAATTACCCATCTAAAAACCCCTATAAACAGTGCAATGGATGACTTTAACTATTTCAAAGACACAAATAACCACCAAGCTAAATATTCTTCAAATAGAAAAGGAGGAAGTGGAGATGATGATATCTATACAATAGAATTCGAAGAAAAGAAAGTAGTAGCAGCACTCAAAAATCAAAGAATTCAAGAACCTTTAATTGAAGACCTTCATCAATCATTTTATTTCAAATTTGATGAGCGAATTCCAAAAAATTTAGTAACAATAGATTCAAGTGTTTTAAGAGCTCTAGGAAATAATACTGATTTATATATTCAACTCGATTGCCATGCAGATAAACGAGGCGCCAATGAATACAATGAGCGACTAAGTAAAGATCGAGGGGGAATAATAAAAAAGGAATTGTTACAGCTTGGGGTAAGTCCTGAGCAAATATCTATTTTACCCTTTGGAGAAAACAGACCTCCAATTGAATGTGTGAAGTGTGATGAAGAGCAACACGCAAAAAATAGAGTTGTTATACTTTCAATTCATAAAACCAAAGAAAAGAATGCACTTTAAAAGTACCTTATCTGATTTTAGAGTGATTTTAATCAGCTTTTTTATCTCAATCACCTTGGGGTTTAATGCGCAAACACCTGGATCTACATTTTATTGGATAGGTGATGCCGGAAATTGGTCTGACACATCTCATTGGTCAAATTCTAGTAATGGAGCTAATGTTGCTATACTTCCCGGAATAAGCGATAGTGTTATTTTTGATTCAAACTCATTCACATCACCAAACCAAACTGTCCTTGTAGATGACCATGGTTATTTTGTCTCTATGGATTGGAGCACTATATCCGATAACCAATTCTTGAAATTTGATTCTACGCTCGATGCTCATGGAAACATTACATTAAACAATAAATTATCAATTCTTCGAAATGTAAATTTTAGCGGTATTCAGTTTGTTAAACAATCAATATTTGATGCTGACAGTGCTTCAGTCGATTGTGCTTTCACCATAATTATGGATGCCATTGAAGACTCCCTGATCTTGGCAGATGATTTAGTCATGTCAGACAGTTCAAGCTGTATTCTGTTTACAGGTAGGCTTTCTACACAAGGTTATACATTAAAAACAGGTTCTTTAAAATCCATCAACAACCCTTCGAGCGGAACTGACCTCAGGTCAATCGATATATCAAATTCAACTCTTTATTTATCACTCGAATTTAATTCAGCAGGTGACACGTCTTTGGTTTTTAGCGCCGACAATTCAACAATCCACATAGGTGACACCCTAGATTATCTAAATAATCTAAAAACACACGAGCTCTCTTTTAATGATGTATTCCTAAATTTCAAACCTCTAACGACTCTTCAAATCATAGAAGGAAATAACATATTTAATAAACTCACTGTACTGCCCGGTTCCAGAGTCCATATAAAAGAAGGGTCAACACAGAAAGTCACTGACAGTTTAACATTAAATGGTAATTGTAAAGACATGATTACCATTGCATCTTCTGACACCTCTTCAACTGCTAATACAGCAAATTTGATTAAGTTAAACTCAAACCTTGATTTTATTGGTGTTGGACTTCAGGTCAAACAAATAAATTCGCTGCCGGGAAAAATTCTAACCACCTACCATTCTATTGACAACGGGGGTAATGACCTTGGATGGGTTTTTGACCAAACCTCTTCAATTACATCAGGATTCACGGCAAATGGACCCTTTTGTTTTGGAGATACCGCTTTGTTCTCAAATACATCTTCAACATCGGGAACAATTAATTACAGTTGGCAATACGATGATGACTCTTATCTTGAGAGTCCTGCTGGTCTTATTGAAGCCCACAATGATACAATATTAAATTTTCCTCAAGCTCCCGGAATTGATACAACAAGCTACGGTCAAATTCTATCTTGGACTGAAATCACAGATGGGCAATCCTTATTCTCTCCTGTTTCGGGAAGCGCAACAACCGTTCAGGGTTATGAGTCTATGAATTATAATTTTACGGTGGCCTATAGAATGGAATTGATAAATGGTACAGGGAGTGATGCATACCTCGTTGATATGGATGATAACCCAGCTCTGGCATCATATGAATACCAGCCACGAATTAAGGTTTACAAGAATGGCAATGATTTTGCTGCGAATTTAGGTACAAGTAGTGTTTTCGATGAGTATGTTTTTTACGAGGACACCCTCCCAAATGGTTCCATACAAATTGGTGCAGATACCGTTTCATTTAATGTGTCTGCTTTTAATTTGCTCCCCACAGATTCTTTAACCATCTATTTTGGTTCTGATGTTACTTATACCGCTGTCACAAATCAACCAAGATGGAAATCAGCAATCGACACTCTCGGAACAGATGTTTCTATTGATTATCAATTAATCATAGACAGCATCTATTTCGAAGCTTCTCCCGTTACATCATCATTTAATTTAGATACTACTCAACATGTTTTTGAAAGTAGCGGAGATTTTAATGTTTCACTCATAGCAATCAATGAGGATAACTTTTGTACAGACACCACAACTCGACTTGTACATATCAATCAACCCACAGTCTATTTATCTACATCTGAACCAGATACAACAATTTGTATTGGGGATGAAGTGACATTTGAAGCATTCAGTACAATAACGGGAGTTAAATTTGAATACCTGTACAATGGGGTTTCTCAAAACACGCAATCTGTTAATGACACCTTATTTGTTACAAATACACTATCGAATCTTGACACCTTGAGCGTGTTGGCATATGAAAATGGTTGCATTAGTGATACAATGCCCCAATATGTTTTTGTAGTCAATGCCCTTCCAAATTATACTTTTGTATATGATGACTTAGATGCTTCAATCTGTGCTGGTGACAGCGTTCTATTCACTGCATCATCTCCTGATTTGTCTTATGAATACTCTTTTTTAATTGATGGAATTGGTGTCACTCCTGTATCGGACACCATAGGATACTATAATACTGTTGGCTTATTGGATAATGAAACTATTTCTGCAGTTGTTGTCGACGACAATGGATGTACAGATACCTCCTCAATCACATTTAATGTAAATCCGTTACCCATTGTATTGCTATCTGAATCAACAGGTGGAAATGTAATATGCGGTAATCAATCTGTGACGTTTAGCGGTATTGGATCAGACCTATATGAGTTTTTTATAAACGGAGGTAATGCTCAGGGACCATCAGCTAATAATGAATTCATTACTTCATCGATCTTGGCTGGAGATACAATTTCTTTAACCGGTTCTTCAAGTTTCGGTTGTCTTCAAGATGCCAGTGAAACCTTCACATATATTGTAAATCCTGCACCTAATACAGAAATAAGCTCGTCTGATCTCGACAACTCAATTTGTTCTAGTGAGCAAATATCCTTTACAGCATCTGGGGCGGCTCTTTATCAGTTTTTCATCAATGATGTAAGTGTTCAACTAGGATCAGAAAACAACTATACAGGAGTTGGTATCCCAGATAATTCGACAATCTCCGTATCAGGAACGATTGGTGGCTGTACTCAGGAAAGTGATGATATAACATTAACGGTATTGGACTCCCCTTCGACAACTTTAACAAACAATGATGATGGAGATAATACAATATGTTATGGAACCACCATCATTTTCACAGCAACAGGAGCAACAAATTATGAGTTTTTAGTAAATGGTGTTTCACAAGGGGCACCGAGCCTTCAAAACACTTTTGAAACTGCTACACTTCAAAACAATGAAATCATCACGGTGATCGGAGAATCGAATACCTGTCTAATAAATTCACAACAGGCTATAAGCGTTTTGACGAATCCCGTTGTTGATATTTTCAGTGATGACATCGATAATATAATCTGCGAACAAGAAGCAATCACGATTACTGGAGTCAACGCTACGGACTATGTTTTTTGGGTGAATGGTGAAGTTTTCCAATCACTTTCAAATGACAATACGCTAAGTGACCCCACTTTACCTATTGGAATTGACACGATTGTCGTACAAGGGGTTTCAGGAAATGGTTGTTCAGATTATAGTCCAGAACTGATTACAACTGTAAATGCAACACCAAATATTGTGCTTTTAGATAGTGAAGATGATAATGAAATTTGCCTGGGAGATACGGTCTCTTTCGATGCCACAGGAGGTGATCTTTATCAGTTTTTCGCGAATGGTATTCCACAAGGGCCATTGTCAAGTAATAATGCGTTTTTATCGTCCAGTTTAAATCATGGAGATTCTGTTATCGTTCAAGGATCATTATTAGGGTGTGCGAATACATCCAATTCAATTTATTTTACGGTAAATGCCGTACCAAATGTTAATTTGGAAAGCTCTGATCTCGATAATATCTTTTGCCTAGGAAGCAATATTCTTTATACTGCAAACGGTGCCCTTTCCTACGAATTTCTTGTTGATGGTTTGTCTCAGGGTTCAGCATCGAATATAAATGAAATTAACAGTGCTGATTTCAACACTGGAACTTATAGTGTTTTAGTGACCGGAGAAAGCTTCGGTTGTTCAGATAGTGATGAAATAACGGTCACCGTTAACGAGCTTCCTGAGGCAAGTTTAATTACCTCGACTGACCTAACTTCAATTTGCTCAGGACAAGAGTTACTTTTTACAGCCTCAGGAGGAACTACCTACCAGTTTTATATTGATGAAACTTCACAAGGGGTTGTTTCTATTAATGATGAATTCTCAGTGTCGAACTTGACAAATGGCAACAATGTGAGTGTCCTTGTTATGACGAGTCAAGGTTGTGAGGACTCCGTCTTCACGGGGCCGATTGCGATTTATGACTCACCATTAATTTTAATGAGTAGTTCAATTCAAGAAACGTCAATTTGTTCAGGGGACAACGTTGAATTTTCTGCCTTCGGAAGTGATAATTTTGAATTTATGATAGGTGGCGTTTCTTTAGGAGCATCAAATAATGCTACAATTACTATTGATAGTCTGCAGAATGGTGAACAAGTATACGTTATTGGCACATCTTTAAACGGATGTTCAGGTACTTCGAATACCATATCATTTAATGTATACCTATCCCCTATCGTTAATCTAATAAATAACGAAGATTCATTATTATGCATAGGTGAAACGACGAATATCGAAGCAACTGGAGCAACAGAATACCAGTTTTATATAAACGGACAAGCCATCGGAGACTTCAATAGCCAATCCCTATACCTTGAGGAAGTAAATAATGATGATCTTATTCAGGCCGTTGGCTCCGTAAATGGATGCCCAAGTTCCTTGAGTAACGAAATTCTATTCGCTGTTTATGAATACCCCACAGTAAATAGCTCAAGTTCAGATTTAGATAATATTATATGCGCCCAAGATACTGTTGTCTTGAGTGCTACAGGGGGCCAGTTGTATAATTTTAGTTTAAATGGTCTATTAATAGGCGCTGGGGAAGCTAATACTTATGAACTAACCAATATCATGGATGGAGATCTCGTTGAAGTTATT
>TARA_B110000093_G_scaffold21876_3_pt1 | contig 26604 bp, 23 predicted proteins | sample TARA_B110000093 | Tara Oceans TARA_B110000093 (sample SAMEA4397390) | marine metagenome | biome: Polar Biome; feature: [MIX] marine epipelagic wind mixed layer (ENVO:01000061); material: water (ENVO:00002006), including particulate matter (ENVO:01000060) such as... | depth 10-100 m | reverse complement strand
CCGCTGATGGAACGATTAGGAATTCCAGGAACAGTAAGAGCTTCTTTCGCCTTTTACAATACCAAGGAAGAGATAGACTCTCTAGTTTCAGGATTAGAGCGTGCGCATAGAATGTTTAGTTAAAACGAAGGAAGACTAAAAGAGACGTAAGATATTAGACTCAAGAGCTAAGCCTAAAAAAGCAAAGCAATAATCGCTTTCGACTAAAACTAAAAGAGCGCAGCTCTGACTTTCGACTAAAACTAGTATTAGAATCCAGCATTAATAGGTCATCATTCACCATTTATAATTGAAATAATAGTGCCCAGAATTAATAATTTATCCTTAACCATTGATAATTAGTATATCTTTGTGCCAGAAATAGTTCTTATTTCAGAAGAAACGGAAATCTATTCCGTTCAGAATTTCAATTAAAAATCCGGCTGTATAACTAGATTCAAAAAGCCGAAAATCAACAAACAATAACAATATTTTTACAGTTAAGATGGGAAGAAACAACAATCCTAGAGGAGCCAAAAAAGCGGAATCTTTTAAGCGCGAACTCAGACGAGAAATCATGAACTTGATGGCCACTCAGCCTCATGAACCCATGAATCACAAACAAATAGCCGGGACATTAAGCATTAAAGATGCTGGAATGCGGGTACTTATTTATGAACTGCTTTTAGAGGCTGTGAGTAAAGGAGAAATGAAACAAATATCTAGAGGCAAGTTCAAGCTGATTAAGCAGAAGAACGAGGTCATAGAGGGAAAAATAGAAATTACTCAAACGGGAAGAGGATTCGTTATTCTAGAAGGATACGATGAAGATATTCCGATAAGAAAAGTAGATACAGGAGGAGCATTTTGGGGGGACATGGTAGAAATAGCCATTTCACGTCATAAAGGGAAACTCACAGGGAGAGTACTGAAGGTTACCAATAGGGCTAGAGAACAGTATGTAGGGATTTTAGAATTATCTACAAATCATGCATTCGTAGTAGCTACAGATAGAAGAATTCACACTGACTTTTTCATTCCTAGAAAGAAGCTGAATGGCGCTATGGATGGAGATAAAGTAGTGGTGAAAATGACGGATTGGAAAAACCCAGACGACTCACCGTTTGGAGAAATCATATCTGTGTTAGGTAAGCCGGGAGAGAATGATACGGAGATGCATTCGATTATGGCAGAGTACGAACTCCCTTATGAGTTCCCTGCTGAAGTAGAGTTAGCCGCTGAGCAGATTCCTACAGAAATTACTGAAGAGGAAATAGCCAAGCGTAGAGATATGCGTAAGACTGTAACGTTTACCATAGATCCAGATAATGCTAAGGATTTCGATGATGCGCTTTCGCTTAAGAAATTAGAAAACGGAAACTGGGAAGTAGGAGTTCATATAGCAGATGTTTCTCACTACTTGACTCCGGGATCTATTCTAGATGATGAGGCTATCAATAGAGCCACTTCTGTTTATTTGGTAGATAGAGTAGTTCCTATGTTGCCTGAGGTATTGTCTAACGGGTTGTGCTCACTTAGACCTAATGAAGAGAAATTATGTTTCTCTGCGGTTTTTGAGTTAGATGATAATGCTAACATGGTAGGAGAGTGGTTCGGAAGAACAGTAATCCTTAGTGATAGAAGATTCACTTATGAAGATGCTCAGGAAATGATAGAAGGGGCCGAGGGAGATTTTAAAGATGAAATCCTTACTCTTGACAGACTTTCTAAACTTCTGAGAGCAGAGAGATTTAAAGATGGGTCTTTAGACTTTAGCACAGAGGAAGTGAAATTCAACTTGGATGAAAACGGAAAGCCTTTGGGTGTTTATACCAAGGTGATGAAGGATGCCAATAAGTTGATAGAAGACTTTATGCTCTTAGCCAATAGAAGGGTAGCTAGATTTATAGCTAAACCAGAACAAGGGAAAGCCAAGACGTTTGTGTATAGAATTCACGACCTACCTAACGAGCAGAAATTGGCTGAGTTAAAGAACTTTGTGGCGCATTTAGGATACGAATTACCGACTTTGGAGCCTGGAGGAAACGCCAAACGAGAGTTAAATAAACTACTCGCACGCGTAGAAGGAAAAGCAGAAGCGGAATCGGTAAAACAGCTCGCTATAAGAACAATGGCAAAAGCGGAATACTCGACAGATAACATAGGCCACTTCGGTCTTTCGTTTGACTATTATTCTCACTTTACTTCTCCAATAAGACGTTATCCAGATGTGATGGTGCACCGCTTATTAGCGTTGTATTTAGATGGAAAACCAAGTGCTGCACCAGGAGAATACCAGAAGCTATGTAAGCACGCTAGTATGTTAGAGCGTAAAGCCTCTGAGGCTGAAAGGTCTTCTATTAAGTACAAGCAGGTAGAGTTTTTAGTGGGAAGAATAGGTGAACAGTTCGAAGGTACTATTACAGGCGTAACAGGCTGGGGAATGTATGTGGAGATAAATGAAAACAAATGCGAAGGAATGGTTGGTTTAAAAAACATCTCGCATGATCATTTCCACTTCGACCAGGCAGAGCTTGCTATTGTAGGTAGCAGAACTGGAGAGCGCTATACTCTGGGAGACCAAGTAGAAATTAAAGTAGTAGGAGCGAACTTGGAGAAAAAACAATTAGATTTTGATTTAGTTGTCTAATCATTGTCCTAAGTCCATCTAAAATTTAAGGGGTTCTTTATTGATAACATCTCGATAAATCCTTCAGAAACATGTAACAATTTTCAGCTTTCTACGTAAATTTAATAGAACGGCATCTAAAACCAGTTACTATGTTAAGAATTATAAACCCTTTGAAAATTAAAGTAAGTACTGAAAATTCTATTACTGTAGATTATGCAAACACTGGTGAAACACCCATATTTGACATTTGTGACAATGACGGAAATTTGTTGGAAAGTGGTGTACTAGATTCTCATGAAACGAATATCTATATCGAGTGTTTAGAGATTGGGCAGTATTATATTTTCGTCCTTGACGGACCTCATATGATTTCTCAAAAGTTCGCAGTGTAACGCCTTAACTTCCTTATCCCACCTTATTTCTTAAAGAGTATATCATGTCTTTTTCTTCCTTCCTTCTGTTTTATGCAGTGGAATAGATTTAGAGGCTAGCAACCTATCTACCTATCTACCTATCCTTCATACAAATTACATTTTTTTATAGTTATTCGACATTTCTAAAGGGTATCATATCCTTGGGTTAGCTATTTTCGCTTAAAATCAACCCTATGAATAGTTTATGGAAATACCTTTGCATTGCTACGCTATTAATAGCCTGCAATCAAAATCAAGAATCAACTACAGCAGATAAAAAAATGGAAGACATTACACCTCCTTTAGCCAAGAAAATTCCTAAAGAGCTTACTGCACACGGAGATGTGCGCGTAGACGATTATTTTTGGATGAGGCTTTCTGATGAACAAAAGAACGCAGAGAAATCTGATGAACAAACACAAGATGTTTTAAACTACCTAAATGCCGAAAATTCTTATAAAGAGTCGGTTATGAAGGATACAGAGAACCTCCAAGATGAACTCTTCAAGGAAATGAAGGGAAGAATTAAGGAACAAGATGAGTCTGTACCCTATAAGAGTAATGGGTATCATTACTACGTGAGAACTGAAGAAGGTGCGGAGTATGCTATTTATTGCAGAAAAGAAGGAACGCTAGAATCTTCAGAAGAAATCATGTTGGATGGACCTAAACTAGCTGAAGGCCATGATTATTACTCTATAGCCGGAAGGTCGGTAAGTCCAAGTAATGAAGTGGTGGCTTACGGAGAGGATACTGTATCTAGAAGGATCTACACAGTGCATTTTAAAAACCTAAAAACAGGCGATTATCTGTCTGATAAACTAGAAGGAACTACAGGCGGTGTTACATGGGCTAATGACAATAAAACCGTGTTTTACACTAAAAAAGATGAGGTTACTCTGCGTAGCAATAGAGTCTATAAACACAAAATAGGCACTCCTCAGTCTGAGGATGAGTTGGTGTATGAGGAAAAGGATGAAACCTTCGGGACCTTCGTTTATAAAACAAAATCAAGAGCTTATATAATTATTGGGTCGTATAGCACACTTTCTAACGAATATACGTTTGTAGATGCTAACACGCCAGATGCTGAGTTTACTATGATTCAGCCTAGAACTGAAAAACTCGAGTATAGCGTGGCTCATTATAAAGAGCATTTCTATATTCTCACGAACCATGAGGCTAAGAACTTCAGGCTAATGAAGGCTAATGTAGATAACTGTGGACTGGAGAGCTGGGAAGAAGTAATTCCTCACCGTGAAAATGTGATGCTAGAAGGCGTAGAGCTTTTTAGTAATTTCTTAGTGCTAGATGAGCGTGAAAACGGGCTTACAAATCTACGAATCAAGCCATGGAAAGGTGATGCAGAGTATTACTTGCCGTTTAAAGACGCTGCATATTCTGCGGGTACTGGAGCGAATCTTGATTTTGATACAGACTGGCTGAGATATGGTTATACGTCTATGACTACTCCATCTTCTACGTTGGAGTGGAACATGAAGACGAAGGAAGAAAAACTATTAAAACAAAGTGAAGTAGTAGGTGGCCATAATCCTGAAGATTACGAATCTAAAAGAGTATACGCTACAGCTAAAGACGGAACTAAAGTTCCTATGTCTATGGTATACAAGAAAGGGATAGAGCTAAATGGAGAAAACCCGACATTACTTTATGCTTACGGTTCCTATGGAGCTAATATAGATCCTGGATTTAGTTCGTTAAGATTAACGCTATTGAATAGGGGATTCGTGTTTGCTATAGCTCACATTAGAGGGGGGCAAGTACTTGGAAGAGACTGGTATGAAAACGGTAAAATGCTTAAGAAGATTAACACGTTTACTGATTATATAGATTGTGCTAAGTTTCTTATGGATGAAAAATACACTAATCCTGAGCACTTATACGCTCAAGGAGGAAGCGCAGGAGGATTATTGATGGGTGCAGTAATAAACATGCAGCCAGATTATTTTAATGGTGTAATAGCAGCTGTTCCCTTCGTAGACGTGGTTTCTACGATGCTAGATGAAACCATTCCTCTTACTACTGGTGAGTTTGATGAATGGGGAAATCCTAAAGAGGAAGAGTATTATCATTACATGAAGAGCTATTCTCCTTATGATAATGTGAAGAAGCAAGCTTATCCTAATATGCTAATCACCACTGGGTATTGGGATAGTCAAGTACAGTATTGGGAGCCGGCTAAATGGTTAGCCAAACTAAGAGATTATAAAACAGACGAAAACATTCTGATTATGGACTGCAACATGGAAACAGGTCATGGCGGTGCCTCAGGGAGATTCGCGGCTTTAAAAGAATATGCTCTGGAATATGCCTTCCTCTTAAAGTTAGAAGGAATCACTGAATAAGAGTATACAGCATTGAAAATGGAAAAGACCTCAGCTATGCTGGGGTCTTTTTTTTGGTTATTACTCTACGAGTTCCATAGCTTTTTCTGCGTAGAAGCTGTCTGCGTTCTTTAGGTATAACGCTTCTTTTAGGGCGTCTTCATCTCTTCCTAAGTTTAAGTAACACTTGATTTCTAGAAATCGAGCATCATGGTCAAAGGTTTGAATCACGTGAATTTGTGCCATCTGAAGATACGTTAACGCTTGTTCGTACTTTCCGTCTAAGTAGTAGGTGTACCCTAGGTAGAATGAAGAGCTCAGGTCTTTAGAGGTGTTTTCTAAAAGACGCTTAAACCTCATTTTAGCTTTGGCGTAGTCTTTACTAATTACCCAGTCTAACCCTTCATTTATACTAATCCTATAAATAGAGTCTGCAGGAACCCAATCTGGATACTTTGGGTTAATTATTATTGTTTCCTTAAATGCAGGAGTCCCTTTTAAAACAGGGTGCAAGAGCGATTCGCCTATTCCTATTCCCTGGTCTACTAACTTGTAATTTCGGTAATGTCTTATTCGAGCCGATTGAGTCTTTAGAGTTGCCTTTTCTGAGATTTGAAACAGTTTACCCTTCTTTTTCTCAAGAGGGTTTAGCGTGAATATTTCATTCTCGGTTTCTAGAGAAAACAGGACAGGGGCGCTTTCTTGTGCGCTTATTTTGTTGGCCTCTGTCGCTTCAGGTGTATTTATAATTCGAAGGTTATTTTCAGCTTTTTCCTGCTTTTCATTAAGCTCTTCTTCTAGAAAGTGGGCTTTTTTATCTTCAGCGGGTGGGGTAAGTGCAGTAAGCTCTGGCGTGGCCTTGGGTAAGTCATTTCCAGTAGAAATTCCGTCTTCAGTAGAAAAACACATGAATGCCCACACTCCTACTATAGCTATAGATAAGGAAGAAAAAATAAGTAGTAGTGGGACGTTTAAAGTACTAGAAGCATATGAATGACTTACAGCTGTGGCTGAAGCAGCGGTACCATACGTTTTTATGCCATCTGCGGCATCTGAACTAAAATCACTTGAGTTTAGCTTAGCCTCTACAGCCCTGGATCTAGAGTTACTCAGATTTCCGTTTAGGTAATCTTTTAGCTCTTTGGCAGAAACCTCTTTATGCGCTCCTAGTAGCTCGTTTTTCAGTTCTGAATTCTGCATGATGAATTAATTGATTCTTTAAATTTCTTTTGCCGTTCTGTATGTATGACTTTACTTCTTTTTCGGAGTAGGTAGTAGCGTTGGTAATTTCTCTGTAGCTCATTTTTTTAAGGTAAAAGAGCTTCATACATTTTTTTTGGACTGGGTTTAAGTTCTCTAGTTCTTTGAGTAGTGTTTCTATCTTGGTTTCTAAAAGAATCTTCTCATCTATATGCGAGTCTTCTTCTTCTAAGTTGTTTTCTGTCAAAGGAACTAGCTCTATTCGCTTATTTCTCCTAAGCTCCATCAGACACTCATTTTTAGTGAGTTGATGAAGCCAAGAGGAAAAGTTAGTTACTTCATGAGTTTTTAATTTTTTCTGAATTACGGTGTAAACGTCTTGTGTAAGGTCTTTAGCTTCTGCTTCACTCTTGAGGTATTTCAAGCTTACACCGAACACTAAATGGGCATACCTAGAGAAGAGTTGAGCTATAAATTTTTGGGCGTTTTCGTTCTGGTAGGCTTGTATAAGCTCGATATCGGAGAGTGTTGATATGTGGTTTTTAAAGAGGTTCATTTGGGTTTAAGCGCTGCAATGCTTAAAGGTACAAAAAGGCCTGTTATTTTCATTGCAACGCTAGTAGTCTGTAAAGGGTTAAAGTTAATTTCGCGAAGATGCGTTATACAAATCCATATAACTCTTGGTTTCTATTACCACGACTCCTCCAGTAGTATCTCCGTATTTGGCGGGTAGCCCGCCTGTATATACTGAAATACTTCCTATAGCTGAACTTGGTATTCTGGCGGCATTGGCGCCCATTTTCACGCCATCTATATTGTACTGAACGGCTCCTGTTCTAGAACCTCGAAAGTATAACTCTCCATCAGTCCCCTTTTTTACGTCACTCTTCATGGAACCTATCATATCTACAAGGGAAGTTCTGCGCGCGTTTGACTTTATATCTGATGCTCTCATGGTCACTCTACTCGTTTCTTCTGGGTCTATTAGTTTATCTATATAGGTGAGAACAACTACTTCAGGAATATCGGTAGCGCTTTGGCCCATTTGAACTTTTTTGAGGATGTTAATCTTGTCGGGGTCTACGTTAATGTCCGTCAGGCGCTGTGTGTCATAGCCCATAAAGCTAAATTCCAAGGTGTAAATCCCAGGGTTTAGCGGCTTCAGTTTGTACTTCCCATCTAAGTTTGTCGTGGCCATTATTTCACCTGAGGATGACTGTGTGTATACATTCAGACCGGGCAACGGTTCTCCATATTCATCGATGACCTTTCCATGAATTTCTCCGAAGTTCTGTCCTATAGCGATTATGCTCAGGAACATTAGACTTGCTAATACTTTTAAGTTTTTCATGTTTTTACTTTTTAGTTTATAATTGAAATCCTCCGGAGTTATTAGTTAGATGATGAGAACATAGAAATTCCACAAAATCCCTTAAAGTTTTTTTATCTTCGGCGGATGATTTTAAGAAACCTAATAAATAAAATCGCTCTGCTAGCAGCGCTTATGCTTATAAGCGGAGTTGTTTATTCTCAACAAAATGATACCGAGATTTTGCCTTCTTATATGACTGAGTTCGAGCTTAGAATGTTAGAAGAAGGATTGCCTCCAGTAATTCTCTCTAGGGGAATAGAAACTCCTCCTCCTTTCGATAACCTAAGAAATATGGCCGAGTGGGAAGAGATTCAAGCGCTAACTGTGGCTTGGACTTCATTCCCATCTATTCTAAAACAAATAATAGTAGCGGCTAAAGAGGAATGTGAAGTGATTATTCTTTCAGAAAACATCAACCAAACAGAGGCATATTTAAATTCTAGCCAAGATGGATTAGACCCAATAGCCAATTTTGATAACGTAACTATTTTGGAAGCGGAGTTCAATTCTATTTGGATGAGGGACTATGCCGCTAATGTGGTTTATGGGAATGAAGTAGATGATTTATTGATGGTAGACTGGATTTATAATAGACCTAATAGACCAGAAGACGATGCTTCTCCGTCATATATAGCTGATTATTTGGGGTTGGACCTGTACTGTCTTACAGATTCTCCCACGGATTTAGTGAATACAGGAGGAAACTACATGAGTGATGGTTTTGGAAATGCATTTGCTTCTGAGTTGATCTTAGACGAAAACGAGCCGTTTAATGAGTATGGAGTTAGCCCAAAAGACCAGGAAGAGATAGAAGTGATGTTAAACGAGTGGATAGGAGTAGATAATTACATTCTAATGCCGATTCTTCCGTTCGATTTAATTAGTCACATAGACATGCATATGAAACTGCTAGATGAAGAAACACTTCTAATAGGAGACTTCGGTGATGAGTCTGATGGGCCTCAAATTCAAGCCAACATAGAATATATTCTGTCCAATACCACTACTAAATGGGGCACACCTTGGAAGATAGTTTGGATTCCCATGGTTCCTTCAGCATTTGGCGGTTTTCCAGATGGAGATTTCGCAGAGCCGTATTACAGAACATTCACCAATAGCATTTTTATCAATAAAACCATATTAGTTCCAACTTATAGAGAGGAGTTTGATTCCATAGCTAGAAGAATTTATGCCGAAGAGCTACCAGGGTATAATGTAATATCTATAGACTGTGATGACCAACCAGACCCTATTATCTCTGCTGCTGGAGCACTTCACTGCATTACGCACTCTGTGGGAGTAGAAGATCCTTTGTTGATTTCTCATAACCCATTAGAAGACACCTTCAATACCACAGATGATTACCGAGTAGAGGCGTACATGAATCACAGGTCAGGAATTACTGAAGGGAGCATGTTCTGGAGAGTAGCGGGAGAGGCCGATTATGCGGAGCTTACACTATCGAGTATAGGCGGAAACGACTGGGAAGCTTTTATTCCTGCTCATATAGCCGGAACAGTTATAGAGTATTACATTCATGGAGAAGCCACTTCTGGAAAACAGCTGAATAGACCTATGCCTGCACCAGAAGGTTACTGGTATTTTAAAGTGCTTGGAGATGATGTAAGTGTGAATGAAAATTCAGCATTAGAAATCCTTCCTATTTACCCTAACCCAGCCAAGGCCATCACGGTAATTCCAGTTTCGTTAACCACTGCTTCTAAAGGCAGAGTATTTATAACAGATGCTCAGGGAAAAGAAGTGCTAGAATTATTTACTGGAGATGTAAAAGCTGGAGAAACCAAGTTTTTCTTCGATGCAGGCCAATTAACAGCAGGAATATACCACGTGCATATAGCGAGTGAATTGGAATCTACTAGTCAGAAGCTGGTGGTTCAGTAAGCGTATTTTAGCGTTCCTAAATATTGGGTTTACAGATGATAAAAAAAGCGATTTTTTTCAGCGTGGCAATAATGGCTTTAGCCGGCTGCCGCTATACTCCTTTCCTGAAATATTATAACCTAGATAAGGATACAGACTTACCCAAGTTTAAGAAACACAGCTACCTTTCTGGGAGTAATAATAACATGCGTGCGGCTTATGATGTCACTCAGTACAACTGGGATATCGCTGTATTCCCAGAGAAAAAAGCCATTTCTGGGAGCATGGAAATCTGGATGGATATAGTGCAGAACCAAGACACACTTCTCTTTGATTTACACGATAACCTAAAACTGGACTCTGTGGAATGTAGAAAGCCACTGAAATACAAAAGAAAGAGAGATTTAGTCTACATAATTTTTCCTGAGGATCAGGAAGTGGGAGAATCCATTGAAATTACGTTTTACTACCATGGAAAACCTCCTACTGTGATAGGAGAAGGGCCAGTTATATGGAAAAAAGACAGCAACGATAAACCATGGTTCTCTACCCAAACAGAAGGCTTGGGGGTAGGACATTTATTTCCATGTAAAGATTTATTGATAGATGAGCCTGAAAAATGCAGCATCCGTCTGAATGTGCCTGAAGGGCTGGAGGCTGCTTGCAATGGAGTGTTGCAACGCACAGAAACTATAAAAGGCAGGACAATTACCGAGTGGCTAGTATCTAATTCCATAAATGTCTATAACATCTCTTTTAACGCAGGAGATTTCGTAAAATTCCAGCTTCCATATACAGACATTAATGGACTGGAGCATCAACTGGACTTTTATGCGCTTAGGGAAAATGAAGAAGCCGCTAGAAAATTTTACGCTCAAACTCCTAAAATAATGCGTGCCTCAGAAGAACTTTTTGGTGAGTATCCTTGGTGGAATGATGGGTTAAAATTTGTGGAGTCTACGTTCAGCGCTATGGAGCATCAGGGATGTATAGCTATGGGCAGCGAATACGAGCTAGACTGGGAAGAATTAAACACGACACTGGTCCATGAGATCGCACATGAATGGTGGGGAAACAGCATCACTGCGGCAGATTATGCAGATATATGGCTTCATGAAGGACTGGCTACTTATGCAGAAAACCTGGTAGCAGAAAAACTGTATGGATACGATAACTACTTGAAGTATTGCCGTAATCAGATGTACTGGGGAATCTTTAACAAACGGCCAGTGCAGAAAGTGCCTAATGTGCGGTATACCAGCTGGGCTGCATATGCTGATGGAGACATTTATAATAAAGGAGCCATGCTCATGCATACCCTCAGAACTCAGATGGAGAATGACGCGCTATTCATGCGTATTCTTAAAGATATGCAGATAGAATTTAGAGATACTACCATTACTTCTGCAGAGTTTGAGGCTTATTTTTTAGAAAAATGCGAGTGTGATTTGCAAGCTATTTTTGATAGAATGCTGAGAGTCGCTGATGCTCCGGAGCTTGCGTATAGTGTGTTTATCAATGAAGATAAAAACACAGCAGAACTAAAGTACAGATGGGCAGAAGGAACTCCGACTAATTATCCTATGAAAATCAAGTTTATAGCTGGAGAAGAAGTGTTCTACATAGAACCTAAAAGTGAAGCGCAGTTTATATCACTTCCGGTAAACGTAGAGTATAAAATGCAGCCTTGGTTAAGCGGTTATTTCACAACCGTATCTTTTGATGGGAAGAAGAAGTGATTCTAATACCAGTTTAGTCTTGAGCCTAAACTCCGCCCGTCTAGTTTACAGAAATAAAGTATGTTACTTATGAATTTAAACCTCGGCTTAAGCGATTACTTTTTTTTATTGCGGTAAAACTTCTTTCCGCCTCCGCCACCTCCACCGTATCCTCTTTTGTCTCCTTTGGCATTCGGATTCCAGGCTGGTGCTGGACCGAATTGTTCAGGAACAGGAACTTTAAAGACATCTGTATCTATGAGTTCTTCTATACGCTTAAATCGAAACATGTCTGAAGGACTAATCATCGTAAGCGCTATACCGGTAGTATCTGCTCTGGCAGTTCTTCCCACTCTGTGCACGTAATCTGAAGCGTCATTAGGCACATCATAATTGATGACTAGGTTAATGTCTTTTATATCTATTCCTCTGGCCAGAACATCTGTGGCTACTACCACTCTAGTTTGTCTGCTTCTAAACCTTCTAAGAGCTTCTTCACGGTCTTTCTGTATTAAGTCTGAAGAAACACCTCTCACTTCATAGCCGTTTCCTTTTAAGGCTTTAACTATGGTGTTTACTTTCTTCTTGGTGCTCGTGAATATGATAATACTGGTACATTCAGGTTTGTCTTGAATAAGCGATTTGATGACAGCATCTTTCTGGTCATCGAATACGCAGTATGCAGCCTGCAGAACTCCTTCTGCTGGTTTAGATAATGCGATGTTTATTTCCAATGGATCTACCATCGTCTTTTTTACCAGCTGTCTAATTTTAGGCGGCATGGTAGCACTAAACATTAGGTTCTGTCTTTTGGCTGGTAGGTAAGAAATGATTTTAGCAATATCTTCGTGGAAACCCATGTCCAACATTCTATCTGCTTCATCCAAGATGAAGTGCTTGAGGTTAGATAGATCTACATAACCCATAGACAAATGAGAAAGCAATTTGCCAGGTGTAGCTACGATAATATCTGCTCCTGAAGTAAGTGCGTTTTTTTGTTTGTCCCAGTCGGAACCTTCGCCTCCCCCGTAAACGGGGAAAGAGTCTGCTCCAGCGAAGTAGGAAAACCCTTGAATTTCTTTATCTATTTGCAAAGCGAGCTCTCTAGTAGGGCAAACAACTAATGTGTTTATGCCGTTACTTCCTTGTTCGCATATTTTATTAAGTACAGGAAGTATAAAAGCAGCTGTTTTACCAGTTCCTGTTTGCGCACAAGCAATGAGGTCTTTGTCGTCTAAGATTAGCGGGATGGCCTGTTCTTGAATGGGGGTAGCGTTTTCGAATCCCATATATCCTATGGCTTCTAAAATGCTGTCGTTTAAACCGAGTTCTGAAAATTTCACGTGGTGAATTTACGCAAATCAAAGGAGGTTAACTCTCCACATGAAATAACTAATTAAACTTTTATTCTGTAAAAGAAAAATTATCGTCTGCAGGGACAGAAATCTTGAAATCTCACGAATTAACGGCCCCTCCAAAACAGAATGTCCACTTATCCAATCTAGTTTTATTTGTTCTAGATTAATAATGTAACTCCTGATTATTTCTTATGTTATGGCTAGTAACATCAGATTCGTTTTTTTTAAAAGTCGAGCCATTTCTGAGCAAAGTGATTTTTAAGAAGATATCCAAAGGCTTTTAGGGAGCTAAACATCCTCTGAAAACAATAGGGCTATGCTGGAAAAGGATTATTAGCATAGGCTTATAAAAGGCAGTATTAGCGGACACGAATTTTATTCCGGTCATTCGTGCTTTATCTATCTTTGTATAAAAAAATAAAATGGCTAAGAAAGTGCTCCTAGGGTTAAAGTTGCCTACAGATCCACGTTGGGCAGATATTGCTACACAAAACATAGAGGACATCTTAATGGATCATGCGTGGTGCGAGCAAAAGGCGGCCTCAAACGCTATAACTATTATAGTTAAGTTTCCTGAGTTTGGAGAACTGGTGGATGAAATGATTCAAATTTCTATGGAAGAACTGAGTCATTTTAAAATGGTTGTGGAATTACTAAAGAAGAGAGGTCTCGGTTTAGATCAAAAGAGGAAAGATCCTTATGTAAATGATTTGAGAGACTTTGTAAAGAAGGGAGGGACTAGAGTAGACCAGCTTTTAGAATATCTACTAGTAGGTGCCATGATAGAGGCACGAAGCTGTGAACGCTTTAAACTATTATCGGAGAAGTTAGAGGATCCCGAATTAGTACGTTTTTACAATGATTTAATGATTTCTGAAGCAGGTCATTACACTTCTTTTCTAACTCATGCTAGAAAAATAGCTGGAATAGAAGTGGCTAATAAGCGCTGGGAGGAATACTTGGACTACGAAGCTACTTTGATGAAAAAATATGGCTCTGAAGAATCTATTCATGGATAGCGAGATGTTATCTTGAACTTTTTATTGTCAGAAAAACATACCTTGCACACGGAATAAATATTACCATGGACAAAAGAAAATTTCTAAAAATATCTGGAGCAGCAGCTGCTGGAATAATGGTTTCACCATTAATGTCATGCGGAGACCCTTCGAGTAATGAAGGGAAGATGGTTAAAGGTGATTCTGTAATAGCTCCTTCAATTATAAACGAGTTTAAGCAGGCCACGTTGGGGTTTGACTATACCGCTCTAGAGCCACATATAGACGCTCAGACGATGGAAATACATTTCTCTAAACACCATGCGGGTTATGTGAGAAAGTTAAATAAGGCGCTCATAGAGTCGCCAGAATTTGAGGTAAATAGAATAGAAAAGGTTTTAGCTCAGGTTAAACCGGATCAGACAGGAATTAGAAATAATGCGGGAGGCCATTATAATCATTCACTTTTTTGGGAGTGCCTAACGCCTGGAGGAAGTGAAACGCCAAACGGTAAATTGGCAGAAGCCATAAGTTCAGGGTTCGGTAGTCAAGAGAAATTCGAAGAAGCATTTTTTAAGTCTGCCAAAACAAGATTCGGTTCTGGGTGGGCTTGGTTAACAGCAGATAAGGATGGTAAATTAGCTATTAGCTCTACTCCTAACCAGGATAATCCACTGATGAAGAACATCGTAAAAGAGGGAGGAACTCCTATCTTAGGGATAGATGTCTGGGAGCATGCTTACTATTTGAAGTATCAAAACATGAGAGGAGATTATATCAATGCTTTTATGGATATCGTAAACTGGGATACCGTAGCAGCTAAATATGCGCTAGTCTAAGCCCTTACGTTCAGCCCCCATATTATAGCGGTTGTTCCTACTGCTAAACAGTAAAAAGCAAACCAGGATAACTTACTTTTCTTTACCAGTGCTATCATCCATACACAAGCGATTATTCCTGTAAAGAAAGAAGCTACAAATCCTATAGCTAGTGGTGCTGCTAACTCTGAGGAAAACGTGAATTTTCCATCTAACAAGTCTTTAGCTATTTTCCCTAAGATCAATGGAACGACCATTAAGAATGAAAAACGAGCGGCTTTAGTTCTGTCTATTCCTAGAAGGACAGAGGTAGAAATAGTAGCGCCAGACCTAGATATTCCTGGAAGAATAGCTATAGCCTGAGCTAATCCTATTATTAGTGCCGCTTTTACTGTCACTTCTTTGTCTGTTTTTTTCGCGGTGTCTGCTAGAAACAGAAGTCCGCATGTCACGAGTAACATACTTCCTACGAGAAGTAAATTTCCCTCGAAGAGAGATTCTAAAAAGTCATCAAAAAACACTCCTACGAATGCAGCGGGAATCATGGAAATGAGAATAGCTAGAGAAAAGGTAATATGCTTTTTGTTTTTTGAGACCAGACCTTGCAGTATTTCTAGAATATCTTTTCTGAAAACCACCAGGGTGCTCAAGGCTGTGGCAGCATGAAGAACTACGCTTAACAGAGCTTCTTTGTCCTTTAAATCGTCTGCTCCAAGAATTTTCTGAGCGAGCTCTATATGCCCACTGCTGCTAACTGGTAAAAACTCGGTTAATCCCTGAACGATACCTAAAATAAGGGCCTCTAAAAAATCCATGTGTTGTAGAACTATGCGCCAAAATCAAAGCGTTAACAAAAATGAGCTTGTGAGAATCAGGGTTATATGTCTTTATTAGGCTTTTTCATGATAGCATAAATGACTAAAAAATAACCACCTAAAATAATTATAGGTGCGACATATAATCTTCTCACACTAAAAATCTCTTCGCTAAACTCATTCGGGTTATCACTTCCTCCTCCAGAAAGAAGAGCGAAACCGACCACAATAACGGCTAGTGAAATAAGCAATAAGACGTAATTCTGCTTACTGAACACAAAATCTGTAGGAGTATTTTCTTTTTTTGCCATGTTGCTAATGTAATCTACCGTAATCTAATCTAATATATTTTCTAACAGCAAATTTAGTAGAAAAGAAAGAGATCACTATACCAGCACCAACTATCCCGAGAAATAAAGTGCCAAATGCAGTTAAAAACTGCTGGTCAAGCACTCCAGTGAGCTCTTTTAAAGAGTCTCTGAAGAAGTAAAGAATGGAGATGATCATAAAGAAAGCCGTTAAGCCAGCGAGTATTCCTCTCCAGATACTCTGCACAAGAAACGGTTTTTGGATAAATCCAGATGTGGCGCCCACGAGTTGCATACTGCGTATTATAAATCTCTTAGAGAAAATCGCTAATCGAATAGTGTTGTTTATAAGAGCCACGGCTATCAGAAGCAGGATGCCGCTGAATATAAGCAGAAACAAACTTATTTTCTTAAAATTCGCCTGCATTTCAGCAACCATATTTGGGTGCCATATAACTTGTCTCACCGCTGGGTTCTTCTCTATCTCAGCACATAGAATCTTTAAGCTATCGGTCTTGGTGTATGCTGGTTTTACTTTTAAATCCACAGAAGCTGGCAAAGGATTTTGCCCCATAAAATCGAGAAATTCCTCTTTTAGCTCGCGTTGCAATTCTTCTGCTGCCTCCTCTCTAGTGATGCTTTTAGTGCTTCTCGTGTATGGTTTCTGATCTAACCAGATTTTGAAAGACTGTGTCTCTGCCTCGTTTACATGCTTTCGTAAGGTGATTAGGATAGGAATATCTTTCTTTAATTTATCGGCAGCTTGGTTCCCTATTAAAAGGAAAAGCCCCATTAAACCCAACATAAAAAGGACTAATGTGATTCCGAAGAACACGGAAGTCCCTGAAGTGAGATTGCTTTTAGATTTTCTTTTTTTCTTTACCATTCTTAATAAACGCTAAACTTAGAAAGATTCTTTCATAGGAATAAGAAAGAGCTAGAAGGCTTTGAAAAGGGACTTGTTAAGAAACCTTAGTAATAATCCCTTTAAAATGAATAGACTCTCCAGCTAGAGGGTGATTAAAGTTCACTAATACGGTATTAACCTTATTTTCCTCGATCATTCCTTCAAAGACATTTTCGTCATCATCTGTCATTTCTATCCACTCACCTTCTTGAAGAAAGTCTTCATCTAATTCACCTTCCACCAGAAAACTGTCTTTAGTATATTCCACTACGAGCTCATCTTGGATTTCACCGTAAGCCTGTTCAGGTGTTAAGGTGAAACTAAATTCTTCCGAACCTTTCTTACCAGCTAGTTCCTCTTCGAATGCGTCTAACATTTCACCTTTTCCGAAAGAAAAAGACATCGGCTCTTCTGTCGTAGTTTCTTCTATTAATTCGCCTTCAGCGTTATCGTAAGTGAGCTTATATAAGAGAGTCACTTCACTTCCTGTCTTTATGGTCATTCTTTTGTTTTTATGGGTGTTATAGATTTAATTATTGCTTCAAGTTCACGAATCAATTCACGCTTGTAATTCCCTGGAGCATAAACTCTAGCGTCCGCATGAATTATTCTTCTGTTGTCGTAATCGAGTTGGATGTATTGGATGGAAGGGCCGCCCTGAAAGGCGCCTTCTTTAGTCCATAAACTTCTAATTTCCATTTTATAGTCATTTCCGCCAGAGATTATTCTTACGGTCGGGTCATGCTTTTCTTGATGTCTGATGAATGTATTATCGGAATCATCGAAAGTAATGGATCTCAGAACTTCATTTTTTTTAATTAGAATATTTTCTAGAGTAAGCATGTCTTCTGACTCGTACTCATAGGTGCTTATTACGATGTCTCTTACGGTGTATTTATCCAAGTCATCCTGTCTTACAGAACTTACTTTATTTACCCAAAGAACATTTCCAGAATCTACAAGTACCTTGTATGAAGAAGGGACAATCATAGCGTACCCTTTTTTTCTTTCTATAGTTTCTAACACGGAAGAATCTTGTCTGAAAGAAAGCAATTTCTGTTTTCTTCCCATTTCTTCATCGTTCACCCTGTTTATAATGTCCTTATATCTTTTAGAGAGCAAGGTCAACATATCTTGCTCAGTTTTAGCCTTTGCATAAACAACTATCTGATCTAGGGCATGCTCAGATTTACTAGTAGTGATCGTAGGCTCTTGGTTGTTAAGCTTATCTCCTATGTCTATATGGAGCACGTTTCTAAATCTTTTGGCTGAACCTTTGAAGTTTTCTGGGGCGCTAAACTCCAGATCGAATTGCCCTTGAGCGGGCATGATAGCAGGGACATAATCGGTGAAAAGTATTTTTATTGAATCCCCAAAATCTCCTTCCCATAAATCTCTGTCAATTACCACTAGGACATCTCCAAAATCGCCTAAGTATGCTTTCAAACCCCCTCGGTTCTCGTAGTCACCGCATGAAGATAGTCCTAGAACAATAAGAAGAAGAATGGTTAATACTCTCATGAATAGTTAGATTTTTTTAATTCTTAAGGTAAAGCCCATTTTTAGATTTTTCGGGTTAATGCCTTTATTTAGTCTTCTAATATCTTCGGTACTTATACCGGAGTAAAGTTTAGCTATGTCCCATAGCGTATCTCCTTTTCTCACTGTATAGAGCGTGTATCCTTCTGTGTTATTAGTGCCGCTAGTTGCTGTTTCTAGAGGGGGTTCTAATTTGTGAGCAGAGGTATACAGCGCTAGTTTTTGTCCTGCTTTTATTCTAGTGCCTGAGATGTTGTTCCATCTTTTTAATTGTGAAACCGTCACGCCATTTTTTTCAGCTATAGTTCCCAAGACATCTCCACTTCTCACTGTGTAGTACGTTTTAACTTTTCCTTTTTCTGAGAAGTTGCTATTATTGGCGGCTGGATTTATGTAAGGGTGCTTTTGTACCGGGTTGTAATTTCTGAATTCTTTTTCCCGCTCAGTAAATTCCAGGATATTTTTAGTTGGAAGAACTAAGACGTTTCCCACGTTAGAAGCAGGAATTAGCTTGAGTTTGTATTGAGGATTTAAAGTGGTAAGAGTTTGCGTTGCAATAGAGGTCTTTTCAGTTATTTGATCAAACCTGAGCTCCTCATGAACTATCACTGTGTCGACCTGCCAAAAAGTTAAGTCTAATTCCTTCGGATAGACTCCATGGTCATCTCCAAATTCCATTAGGTAACACATGGCCATAAATCGAGGGACATATTTTTGAGTTTCTCTAGGCAAGAACGGACGTATTTCCCAAAAGTTCTTACTTCCTCCTGCCCTTCTAATAGCTTTATTTAAATTTCCAGGCCCACAATTGTAGGCCGCGATAGAAAGCTCCCAAACACCATAAATACCGTATAATTTTTTAAGATACAGACATGCGGCTTCTGTAGACTTTATAGGGTCTTTTCGCTCATCTATATAGGAATTAATGGTGAGCCCGCATTCACGAGCGGTTGGAAGCATAAACTGCCAGAGACCTGTGGCTCCTCTTGGAGACCTGGCGTTAGGGTTTAGAGCAGATTCTATTACGCTTAAACTTTTTATTTCCAACGGAATATCGTGGCGGTCTAGGATGGTCTCCATCTGTGGGAAGTACAGCGCTGAAAGCCCTAATAGTTTTGAGAGTTGGTTTTTATACCGTAGGTATTCATTTATATACCGGTCTAAATGACTATTGTGAGAAAGGTCTAATGGTGTAAGTTCGTTTAAACTGTCTAAACCCTGTTTGAAAATGTGGCTGGATTCATTTAAAACTAAGAACGTAGTGTCAGCTTGAGTTGCTATAAGCCCAGAAACACTGTCTAGTTGATTTAGCCATAACGAGTCAACTCTATGCAGGTAGCCGTGTTCTGCTAAGGAGAGGGGGATTGTGTCTACAGATGTGATTAATGAGTCCTGACTTACAGAGGGCAGTGAAGCCAGCGCAGAGGCCCAAACCCAGAAGAACTTCAAAGAATGGATTTTCATGGGGATTGAAAAAATAAAAAAAAGGTTATTCTTCTACTTTTTTATCCTGACTCTCATCTTCTGCTTCTTTAGAGGCATTTTTAAAGTCTTTCATTCCTTGTCCTAAACCTTTCATAAGTTCAGGGATTTTCTTACCTCCAAAAAGAAGAACAACTACTAAAACTATAAGGATAATTCCAGGAACACCCATATTCTGTATAAACGCCAAGTTTGTCATAAATTCTTGTTTATTGGATTAGAGTACAAATTTACTTAAAAATTAGCGCCTAATGCTATACTGGGCCATTATCTAGAAGTCTAGTCTTACCTGAGGATGCAGCTATTAATAGCCTTGATTGTCCTGAGTTTGTTTCGTTTTGTAACGGGTCTAAAGTGCTTGCATTTACGATTTTTACATAATCTGGTTCTAAACCAGCACGTTTAAGTTCATGGGCGATGTCTAGTTCTGCTTCGTGCAATGACTTGCGGGTCAGGCGGTGTTTTATACCAAAAACACTTTTGGATATAGTAAGGGCTGCTTTTTTTTCTTGAGAAGAAAGGTGAATGTTTCTTGAGCTCAAAGCCAGGCCTGAGGGTTCCCTCAGAATCTCACAGCCTATTATCTTTACACCTAAGCCTTCAGAAGAGCTCATTCTGTTAATTATTGCTAACTGTTGCCAGTCTTTCTCTCCAAAATAGGCACGGTGTGGAGTGACTAGTTCAAACAATCTTCTTACGATAGTAGACATCCCATCAAAATGGCCCGGGCGGTGCGCTCCTTCTAGTGTGTCCGTTAGTACCCCGTAATTTATGGGCGTGGCGCTTAAGTTGTGATATATGTCGGCTGTTTGAGGAATAAAAGCGACATCAGTTTGCTCTCTTTTTAAGAGTAATAGATCTTCAGATTCTGTCTTAGGATACTTGGTGAAGTCGTCTTGGTTGTTAAACTGGGTGGGGTTAGCGTATATACTTGCCACTAGCAAGTCTACTTCTAGCCTGGCCTTCTTTAGTAGTGAGGCATGGCCTTCATGCAGAGCGCCCATTGTGGGCACTAAACCAATGGTTTTTCCTGAGGCTATTTCTGACTGTAAAACATGCCTTAAACCGGCTACCGTTCTAATGATTCTTGGTGAATTCATAAGGCTATTTTAAGCGTTGCAATTGGTCAAAACTAGGTCAAAACCTTGACCTGAGGCGTAAAATATCGTATCTTTGTTGACGAAATCACTAGAAAAGCGTTGAAGAATGGAAAAAGTGCGTGTCCTTTATGTGTCTCAAGAAATCTTACCGTTTACACCAGAATCAAACATAGGTTATATATCAAGACACCTTCCCCAGGGAATCTTTGAAAGAGAAAGAGAAATTCGAGTATTCATGCCTAAGTATGGAAAGATTAACGAGCGTAGACATCAACTGCACGAAGTTATCAGGCTGTCAGGGATGAACATGATAATTGATGATTCTGATCACCCGTTAATTATTAAAGTGGCTTCAATTCCTGCTGCTAGAATGCAGGTGTATTTTATAGATAACGAAGAATATTTCTCTCGTAAGCTTTATAATACAGATGAAAAAGGAAGGCTTTTCAAAGATGCTGATGAACGATCTATTTTCTTCGTAAAGGGAGTTTTGGAGACGGTAAAAAAATTAGGTTGGGCTCCAGATATCATTCACTGTCACGGATGGATGAGTGCTCTGATGCCTTATTACGTGAAGAAGATTTTTAATGATAACCCTCATTTTGCAGATGCTAAAGTGATTTATTCTGCTTACGAGCAAGGGTTCGATAAAACGTTAGATAAACGATTTATAGATAAGTTAGAGTTTGATGGGGCAACGAGAGAAGATGTTAAAGAAGTAGAAACTCCTAACTTTAATAATTTAAATTTATTAGCTGCTAGATATTCCGATGGTGTTATTCAAGCTACTGAAAACATGGACCCTTCACTAACAGACTATATCAAAGAAAATAACATACCATTTCTTAAATTCCCAGGGAATGATGGTTACATTTCAGATGTAGATGAATTCTATGATAATATTCATGAAGGAAATCCCGTTTTGATTGAAGAGTGAAAATGAAATTTAATTATAACCCATTGAGAAATAGGCTGTCGTTGACAGCCTTTCTCGTTTTAGTCATATTCTCTGCCAACTCTTGTAAGAAAGATGAACAGACCATTGGTTTAGGGCTGCAGCCAGCAGGAGATGCCCTTTCTATTCTTCAAGATAGCGTGCCGCTCACCCCTTACCTTTATACTGCTGACTCCATAAGAACAGATGAAATAACCGAGGCGTTCCTTGGGAATTATTTCGACGAACAATTTGGACAATCTCGAACTATATTTTATGGTCAATTAGAGCTTCCAGGGAACAATCTGGATTTAGGTGCTCCAGCTGATTTGATTCTTGATTCAGTGGTCTTGAGTATGAGAACTACCCAAAGGATTTTGGGTTCTTTGGAAGAGCAGTCTTTTTCAGTGTATGAACTAGACCAGGACTTATATTCGGATTCTCTTTATTATTCGAATGAAACAGCCGCGCTGTTTTTACAAGACTTAGTGGTTCCGGGAAGAGATGTTGTGCGCATTACTAATGCATCTAGTATTTCTAGAGGAGACTCTATTAACTTCACAGTGGATATTCCATTAATAAACGAAGTAGGTCAACGATTTTTAAATGAGCATGAGTCTGGAACCCTTGAGGATGATGCCTCTTTTCAGGCTTTCTTTAAAGGGTTATCTATTCTGTCTAACACCGATGATGGAGGAATTTTTGGAATAGCTCCCGATGACGGGGTTTCAGGAGTTAATCTCTACTATAGAGATTTCAGTGGGGAAGAAGTAGATACGTTGAGTGTGTCATTTCAGTTCAGCAATAACTCAGCATACTTTAATACTATTGATCGAGATTACTCAAGCTCAACATTCGGATTATTCACTGAACCCCTCATGTTGGAGGACAGAGTTTATCTTCAAGGCATAGGAGGGACTATGGCAGAACTGAAAATCGAGGAATTTCCTTTAGAGGTAATTGGCAATGAAGAATTAGTAATGTCTAGCGCTAAACTTATTCTTCCATTGGCAGATGTTGTGAATGATAAATATCCTATCCCTACTGCTTTATATTTAAGCACGGGAACTGTCAGAGACTCCTTGAAAATACTAGAGGACCAAATTTTCGGAATAACTATAGACGGTACTATCGATACAGATTTGAATGCGTATGTTTTTAATCTGCCTCTTCATTTTCAGAATATTTTGCTTGGGTCTGCTGATGTAGAGTCGTTATGGCTTTCAGTGAACCCTCCAGAAAGATTGAGAGAATTCTTAGATAATGCCAGTTACTTTAGTAGACTTTTTCTAGAGCAACGAAGGGTAATATTAAATGGACCCAACAGTAATTCACAAAACACCTCTGAGAATATGAGATTGATTCTTACATATTCTGAGTGAATCGTGAAGTATTTTTACTAAAAACAAGGTTACTATGTGCGGAATAGTTGGTTATATCGGAGAGAAGGATGCCTATCCTATTATTATTAAAGGGTTAAAGAGACTTGAATATCGTGGATATGATAGTTCAGGAGTGGCTCTGCTTAATGACCAGGGTCTAACGCTTTATAAGCGAAAAGGAAAGGTTAGCGATTTAGAAGAGTTTACAGAATCAAAAGATAAGTCAGGTTTTATTGGTATAGGTCACACAAGATGGGCTACCCATGGTGAGCCCAATGACTTAAATGCCCACCCTCATCTGAGTGGAGATGGTAAGTTGGCATTAATTCATAACGGGATTATTGAGAATTATGCTTCCTTGAAAGAAGAGCTAAGTAATAGAGGGCACATTTTTCATAGCGACACGGATACTGAAGTGTTAGTTCATCTTATTGAAGATGTGCGCAAGAACACTGATCTCAACCTTTTTGATTCCGTTAGAGTAGCCCTAAACGAGGTGATAGGGGCCTACGCGATAGTAGTTCTCGATAAAGAAAATGATGAGGAGCTAATCGTGGCCAAAAAAAGTAGTCCTCTGGTAGTGGGGATTGGAGAACCAGGAGAATTTTTTATCGCTAGTGATGCTACACCCATTATTGAGTACACTAAAAACGTGGTCTATTTAGAAGATGAAGAAATAGCATTAGTGAACAGAAAAGGTGGATTGAAAATAGTCAACATCCAAAACCAACCTGTTACGCCATATATACAAGAGTTAGAATTACAGTTGGAAGCCTTAGAAAAGGGAGGGTATGATCATTTCATGCTCAAGGAGATATACGAGCAGCCAAGATCTATTACTGATTGTTTTAGAGGAAGAATGAATCTAAATAAAGGGCTTATAAAAATGTCTGGAATTGATTCATACGAAGGGAAGTGGAAAAATGCCAAAAGAATTATAATAGTCGCTTGCGGAACTTCGTGGCATGCAGGATTAGTAGCTGAATATCTTTTCGAAGATTTAGCAAGAATTCCGGTAGAGGTAGAGTACGCTTCGGAGTTTAGATACAGAAATCCGATTATAAACGAAGATGATATAGTAATCGCGATTAGTCAGAGTGGAGAGACAGCGGACACGTTAGCAGCGATTAAGTTAGCCAAAGAGAAAGGAGCGCATATTTTTGGAGTGTGCAATGTAGTAGGTTCTACCATAAGTAGAGAAACTCATAGTGGCGCCTATACTCACGCGGGGCCAGAAATCGGAGTAGCTTCTACAAAAGCTTTTACAGCTCAGGTAACTGTTCTTACTCTTATGGCTCTTAGTGTAGCAAGAAAAAAGGGAGCTATAAGCGATGAGAAATATCACCGTTTAATGGCTGAGCTGAGTACTATTCCAGATAGGGTAGAACAGGTTCTTCAAACGAATGATAAAATTGAAGTTATAGCAGAAATTTATAAAGACGCGACTAATGCACTTTATTTAGGAAGGGGATATAGTTTCCCTGTAGCTTTAGAAGGGGCTTTAAAGCTTAAAGAAATAAGCTATATTCATGCTGAAGGTTATCCTGCCGCAGAAATGAAACATGGCCCTATAGCATTAATAGACGAAGAAATGCCTGTTTTTGTTATAGCTACTAAAGGGCCTAGCTATGAAAAAGTAGTAAGTAATATTCAAGAAGTTAAGGCTAGGAAAGGAAAAATAATAGCCATTATTACAGAAGGAGATAAAGACGTGAAAGGCATGGCTGACCACTATATAGAGATTCCTAGCTGTGACGAGGTACTTATGCCACTGGTTTCCACTGTTCCTTTGCAGCTTCTTTCTTACCACATCGCTTTAATGCGGGGTTGTAATGTAGATCAGCCTAGAAATCTAGCTAAATCCGTAACCGTAGAATAAGTTTTGAACTCATAAGCGTTACTTAATGAAGATGGATGGGGTTTTTTAAGCAAGATTATTTGCGTTCTTACTTCTGAATTATAAATAATTACGTAATGAAAAAACTACTTATGTTCTCTACGATGCTTTGCATTGGTGCAATGGCTTTTAGTCAAAAACAGCAAACGGATTCTAAGACGCTTGAGGTTAACTTTACTCCGCTTGGAGGAAGCCCAGTATCTATTAACGGAATCAAATTCAGGAAATTTACTGATGATTACAACGCTATTCGATTAGAAGTTTTTCTCGGAATGAATTCAGATAAATCTGTTTCTATGCAAGAAGGAGAAAATGGAAATGTAGATAATCCAAATGAACTTACTTATTCAAAAAACAGTGGATTTGATTTAAGCATCAGACCAGGGATTGAAAAGCATTTTGATGGAACAAGTAGACTTTCTCCTTATGTAGGAGCGGCTTTAAACATCGATTATAGTTCAAGCTCTAGTACAGAGGAGTATTGGGGGCCAAATAAGCAAGCGGCTCTTATCGATGTTAATCCTGACAATGACTTTAATGACTATGCCGTTTGGGATCAAACAGTAAAAGATGGAAGTTTTGGTTTTGGTTTAGCAGGTTTAGCAGGAATGGATTTCTATTTTGCTGATAATATTTACCTAGGAGTTGAATTTGGGTTCGGTCTTAATTTCACCTCTATGGGAGCTACTAAGTATTCTTCTAGTGATGACGATGCGTGGGCTCTTTCTGATCTTGTTGGGAATGATTATAATTGGGGAAATGGACAGTATGATATTGTAGATTCTAATGGTGTTCCTCTAGACGAGATAGATAATATTGAAACTAGAGATAACGAGAAGAATGGAACTGAATTTAACTTAGGGCCAATTGTTAACGGAGCTCTTAGATTAGGGTTTACTTTTTAATTTGATTAAATTCAAGTCACAATGAAGACTTTATTTAACAAATTATTCGCCTTGACAGTTTTAACTGTTCTGGCTGCGTCCTGTACTAAAGAGGCGCCATCTGTAGGGTACTATGGTGAACCTATAGATATGGATAAGTACAAGAAGAAAGCACTGTCTATGGTGGAAGATATTCCTGAGTTCTCATTTTACGATAGAGTAAATGACAGAGAAATCAGGGTGAACTTCAACACGAAGAGCTTTTCATTTTCAGACCCTAATTCGGGTTGGAACTATTCAGGCGATGATGACTTAACTTTTGTTACAGCATCTGAGGGTGGTGGAGTATTGTATGTGGGTAGTTCATCATTAGGCTCTAATTCTGGTGGGACTCTGCTAATGGGTGATCAGGTATTAGATATTAGTCATACTTTCTGTGTCTCTGTAGCAAACGAAGCATTAGGCTTAGATGTTTTCTTTGATAGTGAAAGTGATTTTGATGGCTTCTCTATAGTTATGGGTATAGCTGGTGACTTCGAAGCACTAGAGAACGGTGATATTGATGAAGACTCGAACTTTTATGATTACTTCCAGGGTATTGCGTGGTATTATATATATGACAATGAGGCTCAGGGAGATTAC
>TARA_B110000093_G_scaffold31017_1_pt1 | contig 27044 bp, 23 predicted proteins | sample TARA_B110000093 | Tara Oceans TARA_B110000093 (sample SAMEA4397390) | marine metagenome | biome: Polar Biome; feature: [MIX] marine epipelagic wind mixed layer (ENVO:01000061); material: water (ENVO:00002006), including particulate matter (ENVO:01000060) such as... | depth 10-100 m | reverse complement strand
GGCTGATGACTTTGCTGTGGTTTACCCATTTGAGGGGGACTTTGACGACGCAACCTTTAATGTTGAAAATGCTATTTTAGATGCGGCTTTGGTAATTGATCACATTAGCCATACTGGCGATATGCTTAACCGTACCGGTCCTGGTCTTGGTAGTGATGCGATCATATTTGATGCTGCAGATGTATTTTTGTTTTGCTCTGCAGTAGTCTCGCGCATGGTTATGGAGGCTAATCCAATGAATATTGCACATTGCCCCTATTCTATATTTGTTGCGGATCAAGAGGGGAAAGTTGTGATAGGCTACCGTAACTACCCTGATGGAGTAATGAAATCTGTTCAAGCCATGCTCGAGGGTATAGTACAAAAAGCGGTTGGGGATTAATATGAACTATCAGGAATTTTTCAAATCTTCACTCGATATATTGCGCGAAAGCGGTGACTATCGTGTATTTGCCAACCTAGAGCGCCACAACGGTAGTTTTCCACAAGCAACATCGCGGGCTAACGATACTAAGGAAGTGACTATTTGGTGCTCGAACGATTACCTTGGAATGGGGCAACACCCAGACGTTTTGAGTGCTATGCACGCGGCAATCGACAATAGTGGTGCAGGTGCGGGTGGGACACGTAACATTTCTGGCACCACTCATTATCATGTGCAATTGGAGCAAGAGCTGGCGGATTGGCACGACAAACAAGCGGCGCTATTGTTTACCTCAGGATACGTCTCCAATTGGGCTGCTCTGGGTACATTAGCTGGGCGCATTCCTGATTGCTTGGTCCTATCAGATGCACTAAACCACGCCTCTATGATTGAAGGCATTCGCCACTCTAAGGCTGAACGTCAGATATGGAAGCACAATGACCTTGCGGATCTTGAGGCCAAATTAGCTGCACAACCTTTGGATCGGCCGAAGCTAATTGCCTTTGAGAGCGTATATTCTATGGATGGTGATATAGCACCCATAGCAGCGATATGCGATTTAGCCGATAAATACAATGCGATGACTTATCTTGATGAGGTTCATGCAGTAGGTCTGTATGGGCCGTGTGGTGGAGGCATTGCTGAGCAAGAGGGTCTGATGCAACGTCTAACTGTGATAGAGGGTACGTTGGGTAAAGCGGTCGGCGTAGTTGGCGGCTATATTGCAGCCACTACTGAGCTTTGTGACTTTGTGCGCAGCTTTGCCAGTGGATTTATTTTTACTACAGCGCTCCCTCCTGCAGTTGTTGCGGGTGCTGCGGCCTCGGTGCGACACCTCAAGCATAGTCAAATTGAGAGGAAAATTCATAAAGAGCGCGTCGCTGAGGTGCGGGCTCGCTTTGATGAAATTGGTATTCCGCATACTACAAATGCTGGGCATATAATCCCGGTTATTGTAGGAGATGCTATGAAGTGTAAATATATATCTGATATCTTGATGAAGGATTATGGAATTTATATCCAACCCATTAACTATCCCACTGTCCCGCGTGGGACTGAACGGCTGCGCATCACTCCGTCTCCAGTGCATTCTGTCGTTGATATTGATGCTTTGGTTTCGGCGTTAAGTGATCTGTGGACGCAATGCGAATTGGCGCGCAAACCTATGGCGGCTCAATAAAGTGTCTACCTTTTACCTAAGCACTTATGTGCAGTGATTTTTAGCGCGCCAAACGCGTGTACAGCTTCGACGAAGATACGGTTATTCGAATTCCATCTGCTCGAACACTTGTCCCGCGTTGCGGGTGGCTAACTCGTTAAACGTATCTAAATGTGCATATGGGCTTTGGTCTACATAATATGCTTCCGCTAAACCTCCACCATTTACAATGTGTGCACCAATCTTGCCGCGTAGATAGGCAAGGTAATCTCTGGTATAGCGCCGCACCTGAGCCATATTGGTGGGATGTCCGTGACCAGGGATCACGTAAGTTGCCTTCAGTGCTTCAAACTCAGTGTCCCAAGTATCTAGCCAATCTGCAGTAATAGTATGCTCAAATATTGGCAAAAGTCGCTCATGAAAGGCTATATCACCAGCAATAACCAAGCTTAATTCAGGTAGCCATATCACTATATCGCCGGGGCTGTGTGATGGGCCCAAATGCAGAGCTTCGATATGTATACTACCAAAACTAACACTATAGGCGTCGTCAAAGGTTTCATCAGGCATGACGGTTCGGGTACCATCAGCGCGCTCCTGTAGACGATTTTGTGCACTGTTCAAATTTTGTGCTCCGCGGTGTTTGAATTCTTCTGCTGCGTCCACGTGTGCGACAATTTTAACACCTTGATCGGCCCAATAAGAATTACCCAACATGGCATGACCTTGCCCATTTTCATTCAACACCAAACGCACTGCCTGATTTGTCACTAATTTGATTTCATCATGCATCGCACTGGCCAAAAGATATGAGCCACCGCCATTAATCACCACAACGCCGTTTCCGGTGACGATGAAACTCAGGTTATTATTGTGGCCGGCATTATCATAGGTAGATGGGGCAGTGGCCCCAATCGCGGAAAACACATTTGGGATAAACTCAACAGGCTTCGAATAAAGTATCGAACTTGGATATTGATCGGGAATGTTTTCACTGGCGAGAGCAGGGGTGGCCAAGAGGCAGCAGGTGAGAAGAGTTTTTATCATTCTATATCTCTGGGATGAAAATGTAGCCATCGTCTGTTTTCTCAACAAATCCAATACCGCCTTGATTTATATGAAACCCGATTAAGGACATTTTTTCAGAAGCTAATTGATCTAGTAGGCTAACTCGCGTTGCTGCCCCAAGATCACCATCTTGATCTGAGCCAGACACCCATTGCGGTCGTGCCAAGGCGATATGGTGATTGCCAATACTGTCCCCAACTACCATAGTAGCCGTGCTTCCAGAGCGAATTTCGAAGGCCATATGTCCCGGTGTATGGCCAAAACTTGCGCGCGCTGCGACGCCAGGAAGAATTTCTTCTCCATCATTGAAAAAATTAATTTTGTCTTCAATGGCTTCTAAACGCCGTTTGGCTCCCACAGCCATTATGGTCCTATCACTAGAAATTGAATCTACCGTATTTGGGTCCATCCAATACTCCCACTCCGCTTTGCCGATCATATAGGTAGCCTCGATGAACAGTGGATCATCAAAATCATCTAATAGTCCCCAAAGGTGATCTGGATGACCATGAGTGAAGACGACGTCAGTTATATCCTCTGGGGCCAATCCCAGGGAAAAAAGGGATTCAACTAAGTGGCCTGCAGTTGGTTGGAAATTTGGCCCAGAGCCCACATCAAACAAAATATTGCGATGGCCATCCCGCAATAGGGTTATATTGCATGGAGGATTAAGACTGTTTATCGATTGGTTGTAGGTATTTAAAATTTGTGCCAGCTCATCTTGTGGCATTGGCCCAAAGGCGAAAGACCCTGGCAAACTTAAATAGCCATCGCTGACTACATCTAGGGTCATCGCTCCGATAGAGACTTGTGAATGTGCAGCCTGTGGCGTCCAAAGCGCGCCGCTCACCACTGCGGCTCCACCTGCATTTTTCATGAAGTTACGTCTTGATAGTGTCATAGCTTTGTGCTCCCACAAATTCCACATACTGAATGTGAATGATGGTTAGCCATTTTACAAGCTTAAGTTCTACTATTGGGCGTTTAGTTATTCCTTGCATTGGAAAAATTGGCGGCATCTGCTGCAGCGCTCCATACCGCTTTTGCTTTATTAACAGTTTCTTCATATTCGGCTTCGGGATCGCTGTCATAGACTACGCCGCCTCCAGCTTGAGAATAAAGCAGTCCATCTTTTAATACAGCGGTTCTAAGGGCGATACATATATCCATATCGCCACCGGCTGAGAAATAACCACACCCACCGCCGTAAACGCCGCGTTTTTCAGGCTCCAACTCATCAATAATTTGCATAGCCCTTACTTTTGGTGCGCCTGAAAGCGTACCGGCGGGTAGACCGGCTAAAAGAGCTGCAACAGCGTCATGCTGTGGGTCTAATTCACCCACTACGTTAGAAACAATATGCATAACATGACTATAACGTTCGACTGTAAATTTTTCTGTAGGACGTACAGTACCAATTTTTGCAACTCGGCCGACATCATTGCGTCCGAGATCTAGCAGCATTAGATGCTCAGCCAGCTCTTTGGGATCACCCAAAAGCTCCAGCTCCAACGCTTTATCTTCCTCTGGGGTGCCGCCACGTTTGCGCGTGCCAGCAATTGGGCGAATTGTAATTTCATTATCCATCAAGCGCACTAAAATTTCAGGGCTGGCACCAATTATTTGAAAGTCCCCATAGTTAAAGAAAAACATGAAGGGCGACGGGTTCACCCGCCTCAGTGCGCGGTACATCGCAAAAGGTGGTAGGTTGAAATCTTGCGTCCAGCGCTGTGCTGGGACCACTTGAAAAATATCACCTGCTTTTATGTAGTCTTTGGCCTTTTCAACAGCCTGCAGATAGCCCTGTTTGGTAAAGTTTGACACTGGTTCACCAACATGGACGGACCCGCTTAGATGACGTTGTTCTGTACTTACAGGCCGTTCTAAATCACGCAGCGCATCCATTACTCGTTCGGCAGACTGCGCATAGGCGGCACGTGTGGAAAGGCCTGATTTGAACCAGGCAGGCGAAACTATTGTGACCTCGCCCTTCACTCCATCCAGTACTGCTACCACGGTAGGGCGCATCATCACCGCATCTGGAACACCTATTGGATCTGGATTAATGTTGGGCAGATGTTCCACCAATCGGATCATGTCATAGCCAAGATAACCAAAAAGGCCAGCTGCCGCCGCGGGTAGGTCTACGGGCATATCTATACGACATTCAGCAATCAATGCACGCAAGCTGTCCAAGGGACTGCCCTCTAGTGGTGTGAAACTATTGGGATCGAACCGAGACTCACGATTAATCTCGCTCGAGGTACCATGGCATCGCCAGATAAGATCTGGTTTCATGCCAATAATAGAATATCGGCCTCGGATTTCGCCCCCGGTTACACTCTCAAGAATAAAACTATCTTTTTGACCTCCGGACAACTTTAACATCACCGAAACGGGTGTATCAAGATCGGCAGCAAGACGTGAATAAACCAGTTGATGCTCGCCAGACTCATATTTTGTGGCAAAGTCCTCGAATGAAGGTACGAGTTTCATGCAGGTTATCCACCGCCCAACAGACTACTATTGACTGCACGGAGTGTTGTTTGGTTGATGTTCACATCTACTGCTTCACGAGAAGCTTTACTGAATGCTTCAAACACATCTTGAGCCAGGGCTGTATTGATCCGATTGCCAAGAATTTTTTGAATAGATTTAACCTGATCGTTATCTAAGTCAGCTGCATGTTCCGCTCGAGGAATTAATATAATTACGTCTGAGGAGCCTTCCACTATTGTGGCTGTCCCTACGGGCGTTTCAAAGGCCTTGAAAACTAATGATGGCGGGGCGTCATCAACTGAGGCACTGCGCGCCATATTATCTTCAGCATTTTCGACAAGACCAAAGCTTGCCAAAGGTGCGTCGATGGAAACCTGTGGAGCGATGACTGCGGCCATTGCTACAAGCTGTTGCTGTACGGTTTGCGCAATCCAAGACGTAATCACATCCTCCCGAACAATCTCAAGCTTCTGAAATATTGCTGGTACACCGGTGTCAAAGCGTATTGCAAAAAGGCCATTATTACTCAGAGGTGCCAGAGTTGGAAAATTTTCAGTGGTTAAAGTTGCTGCTGCAATCTGAAATTCTTCATAATCTGAAATTCCACCTTCGGTAGCTATGTGCCAATCTATGCTGCCCAATTCCATCTGTGTTTCGGCTGCCACATCCTCTAATGTGGCACCACTTGCCAACAAATCGTCCACTTCTTCTGACATTCCAGCAATGTTATCAATTGCAACATCGAGAACTGCATCTTTAAGTAGCTGTTCTCGCACCATTTTGAAGGTTTGAATATTACCATCTAAAATAGCATTTATTCGAAATATAGCTGGGCCCAAATCTGTGTTAGCTGGGCCAGTCACACCGGGCTCGGTCGAGCTAAAAACTAGTGGACCTGCCGCGCCCAAGGAAGTTTCTGTTACGTCGCCAAGATCAACATCTTGTAATGTTAAGCCACGATTTTGCACAACTTGATCAAAGCTGGTCGTACCTTCGGTTATGGCGTCTATCGCGTCTTGGGCCTCTTTTTGTGTAGAGAAGATCAAACGTTCAACCAAACGGCTGGGCTGCTGAATGAACTCATCAATTCGTGTGTCATAAGCAGCGCGCAATTCTTCATCCGATACTACTATATCCTTGGCCAATATAGTAGGTGTCAACCAAATGTAGGTTATGGTTTTTGCAGCTGGCGTCGTAAATTTCTCAGGGTTTTCTAAATGAAATTTTACTAATTCAGCCTCAGTGAAAACTGGCGTGCCTGTGACCAAATCATCTTGTTGCAAACGAGCCCAAGAAAAATCTCGAGTTTCGGAGATATACGACGCAATAACCTGACTATAGGTTGAGGGCATCTCGATGCTCGACAAAACTGCTTGCTGCACAGCATTCCGTATTGTGTCCTCACGCAACGAGGTTTCAAAATCCGCCTCGTTTAAGTCGTAGCGCTGTAAAGCCTCAGTGTAAGTAAGCCTATCAAATTGACCATCCAGCCCTTGGAATGCTGGAATTTCGATAACCTGCGACCGCACTCGTTCATCTCCTACGGATAGTCCCAAATCAGTGACGAGCTGATCCAAGGCGCGGGTATTGATTACCCTATTTAGAGCCTGCTGATCGAGGCCAATTGCCTGCACTTCTTGCTGTGTTAGAACCCTACCAATTTGCTCTTGAAAACGGCGGATTTCACTCTGTAAGGCGTCATTGTAGGAACTAATCGTTACGTTTTTTTCGCCCACTGTTCCAAGGTTTCGCTGGGTACCATTTAGTCCCGCGGCCCCAAACCCGATCATACCAAACATTAATAAACCAATAATAACATATGCTGCGAATTTGCTTGCACCTGATTTTTTTTTCGTGGCCATTGGGGCTATCCCTTTAATTAAGTTCCCAATGCTTAGGACAACAAGTCCAAAGCAGCAAGCTGGTTAGTAGGTTACATTTGCTAATCTATCAAATAAAACCGCGATACCAGCAGTATCTATATTAGCGAATGCAATTCGGATCTGACTTTTGCCACTTTCGTCACCCTGAGGTACAAACATGGTGCCAGGCAGTGCGAGGACTGAGGCATCATCCACCAGGTTTTTGGTTAAACGGTCAGAAGCCATAGTGAAAGGATGTTTTAGATATGCAAAATATGCTCCCAACCCCAGCAGCTCCCAGCCTTTGGCGGCCAAATTAGGAAAATTCTCTAAAATTGCCTGACGGCGTGCTAATATTACGCGACGCTCATTTGCCAGCCAGTCATCCAGGTTTTGCATGCCCCAAAGTGCTGCTTTTTGACCAAGTTGGTTGGCACAGATGGAGACGGTATCGAGAAACTTCTCAATCTCCAACATGCGTGCTTCACCCGCCACAATGGCGCCAACACGGTGACCTGTCATCCTGTATGCTTTTGAAAAGGAATAAAGATGTACAAGGGTATTGTCCCAGTCTAATTGTTGAAACAATGCATGTGGCGCACCGAGTTGACTATGAAAATCTCGATAAGTTTCGTCTATGATTAGTGCGATACCATGAGATTTTGCGATTTCGTAAAAGGCCATAATCACTTCAGGAGGATATTCCACGCCGCAAGGGTTATTCGGAGTGACCAAAATAATTGCTCGGGTGCGAGGTGTGATTAATGCACTGGCATCGTTGGGACTTGGAACCATATTGCCACTACACGGCAGAGAAACTGCCTTAACACCCGACATATCCAGCCACATTTTATGATTGAAATAGAAGGGTACTGGTAACAATACTTCATCATTTTCACCACAAAGCATCGCAATAGCTGCAGAAAATGCCTGGTTGCAACCTGAAGTAATGCCTACCTGTGCGGGTAAAATAGTTCCGGCATAGGCTGCACTCCATTGTTTGGACACTTCTGAGCGCAATGCAGGCATTCCGAGTACTGGCCCATAAATATGTGTGTCGTCGTCTTGTAGTACTGCCGCCATATGAGACAGCATTGGCGCAGGGGGCGGATCGACAGGTGCAGCTTGGCTGACATTAATTAGTGGAATGTCAGAAAAGTTTTTATCTATTAGCCAGCCGTAGGCCTCCATCACTGGGGGTGTGAAGGTCTTTGCTGTCCGCGATGTCATGTAATCTGTACCAATATGTGTTTCTTTTTGCCCTTGGATAACTTGATTGGTTTTTCAAAATCTGAAACTTGTAATATTAAACCTGCATCATTGAGTGGCGCATCGTTTAATTTTGCACCATCTTCGGCAATTAAACGTTTTGCCTCTTTGCCGGTATTTACCAGTCCAGATTTTATCAAAATCTGGACAACAGAGATGCCGTCTCCCACATCTTGAGTGCTGAGAGTCAGGGTCGGGAGATCATCGCCCACCCCGCCATTCTCGAACACTGCTAGCGCTGTGGCTTCTGCTGCTTTGGCGGCTTCAGCGCCATGTAACAGTGTGGTGACTTCATTGGCCAATATGATTTTAGCACTGTTGATGTCGGCACCTTGCAACGCTCCAAGGAGGTCACAATCTTCGATTGGCAATTCGGTATAGAGCTTGAGGAACCGTCCAGTATCTTCATCTGTTGTGTTGCGCCAAAACTGCCAAAACTCATATGGTGATAACATATCCGCATTTAGCCAAATTGCGCCATTCAGTGATTTCCCCATTTTTTTGCCGTCCGAAGTAGTCAGCAATTGTGAGGTTAACCCATAAATTTCGTGATCCAAAACTCGGCGGGTGAGATCAATACCGTTAACTATGTTTCCCCATTGATCTGAACCTCCCATCTGAAACAGACAACCATAACGCCGATTCAGCTCCAAAAAATCATATGCTTGAAGGATCATGTAGTTGAACTCAAGAAAGCTTAGGGACTGCTCGCGATCAATGCGTGATTTTACGGATTCAAAGCTTAACATCCTATTAACAGAAAAATGGCGGCCAATATCACGCAAAAACTCAAGATAATTAAGGTTGTCCAACCATTCTGAATTGTTCAGCATCAAAGCGCCATTGGGTTCATCATCATAGTTTATATAATTTTCAAAAACCCGTTTTATTCCCGCTATATTATCATTGATCTGATTGTCGGTCAGTAACGGCCTTTCATCAGCTCTGAAGGAGGGGTCACCGACTTTGGTTGTGCCGCCACCCATCAATGTAATCGGTTTATGTCCAGTCTTCTGCAACCACCGCAACATCATTATCTGGATTAAGCTACCAACATGTAAAGATTTTGCCGTAGCATCAAAGCCTATATAGGCGGGAGTCACACCTTTACTAAGCGCATCGTCGAGGCCTTGATAGTCTGTGCAATCAGCCAAAAAGCCACGTTGCATCATTACTGCCATAAATTCTGATTTTGGATGATATGCCATTGATCTCTTGTTCCTTGAAAGGCCTCAGTTCAGTGTATAGTGAAAGCCTTTATGTAGGGGAAGACTATGAGTCAGAATAAGCCAATTTGGGTGACAGGTTTGATGTCTGGTACCTCACTCGACGGCGTAGATGCAGCTTGTGTGCTGACCGATGGAATGGATATTCTTGAGTTTGGCCCCTCATGCTATCAACCCTACACGCCGGAGGAACGTGAGATACTGCGTAGTGCTCTTGGCAAATGGCCTTTGGACCCGGGCTTGGATGCTGTTACCACTTTGGTTAAAGACGTGCATTATAAAGCCCTGCAACAGCTTCCCAAGGCGGATTTGATTGGGTTTCATGGGCAAACTCTAGCCCATGAACCGCAATATGGTCGAACACATCAGTTAGGTGATGGCGCAGGATTGGCAAGATTGGTGGGTGTGCCAGTGGTTTGGAACTTTCGCCTTGAGGATGTGGCATGTGGAGGGCAGGGTGCACCATTGGCCCCAATATACCATTGGGCGATGGTGCGATATGCTAAGATATCTGCACCCGTGGCTGTCGTAAACTTGGGTGGAATAGGTAATTTAACACTGGTCGATCCTAAACAGCCACCGGAAATGGGAATTTTGGCCTTTGATACAGGTCCAGCCAATGCACCTTTGAATGATTATATGACTTTCAAAATGGGACTGGCATATGATGATTGTGGATCGCTTGCAGCACAAGGCTGTCCTGATTTTACTATCTTGGATCAGTTTCTACGTGATAATTATTTTGTGCAGGCTGTTCCAAAATCTTTGGATAGGGGGGATTTCCCCTATATTGCAGGTCTGGTGGCGGATTTGAGTGCGCAGGATGCAGCTGCAACGCTAACGGCCATTATTGTGGCTGGTGTGGTGGCAGCACTTGACCATATGCCAGTGTTACCACAGCAAATGTGGATAACGGGTGGTGGGCGCAAAAACTGCGAGCTGATGCGATTGCTGAAAGTTGCTTTGCCCATGACCGTTCACGATATCGACTATATGGGGTTCGATGGAGATATGGTTGAGGCGCAAGCTTTTGCATATCTAGCCGCGAGGGTCGCACGGGGTTTTCCGACCTCATTTCCACGTACGACAGGCGTGTCCCAGCCACTATACGGTGGTACAATCAGTCCCGCTTAACTGCTTAGATTGGGATTTCGAAACCTGGTGTAATCAACTCAAATCCTGCAAACTCGAATCCAGGGCTGACGGTGCACCCTACAAGCGTATATTCGCCCGTGCTGTGTGCAGCTTGCCAGTACCCTGCTTCAACTAATAATTGTGGAAATTGCCCAGCTGCTAAATCTGGTCCCAAAACTGCGTCATAGGCTGGGCCATCGAGGGTTGCTGCGCGGCGTAAGATCAGTGGTGAGCCTGAGTAATAGTGCCAAACTTCACCGGCATCCACCCTATGCCAAGCTGAGGAAACCCCTGCTTTTAGTAGGAAATATATGCAAGTTCCTGATGGGCGCCCGGGCGTATCGGCTGCCCAAGTTTGCCGGAACCATCCCCCTTCGGGATGTGGTTCTAACTTGAGATGAGCTATGATCTGATCAGCGTTCATTGTTTGAGTATCGAGCGGCCAGCATAAATTGCAGTATCGCCCAACGCTTCCTCGATGCGTATCAACTGGTTATATTTAGCCAACCTGTCGGACCGTGCCAAGGAGCCAGTTTTGATTTGACCGCAATTTGTAGCAACGGCCAAATCTGCAATTGTGGCATCTTCGGTTTCGCCAGAGCGGTGGCTCATCACATTTGTAAAGCCCGCACGATGTGCCATCTCTACAGCTCGCATAGTTTCAGTTAATGAGCCAATCTGATTAACCTTCACGAGCATTGAATTGGCAGAACCGCGCTCAATGCCCATTGCTAAACGTTCAGGGTTGGTGACAAAAAGATCATCTCCGACTAACTGACAGCGATTTCCGAGGGTATCAGTCAAAAGTTTCCAGCCGTCCCAGTCGTCTTCGTCACAGCCATCTTCTATGCTGATTATTGGATAATCATCTGCTAACGCGGCTAGATAGGCGACGTTTTGAGCACTGGTGAGAGATTTGCCCTCGCCCCTCATTTGATAGATGCCGTTTTTGTAATACTCGGTGGCTGCACAATCTAATGCTAGATAAATATCTTCGCCCGGTTTGTAGCCCGCTTTGTCGATGGCATGCATGATGAAATCTAATGCGGCACGCGACGAAGAAATATTAGGCGCAAAGCCACCCTCATCACCTATGCCGGTTGACAGGCCCGCTGCTGTTAATTCACCTTTTAGTGTATGAAATACTTCTGAACCCATGCGTACCGCATCACGCATGTTTTCAGCTGCAACCGGCATGATCATAAACTCTTGGATATCAATTGGGTTGTCCGCATGCTCACCACCGTTAAGAATATTCATCATTGGCACTGGCAAAACTCGTGCGGATGTACCGCCCACGTAACGATACAATGGTTGGCCGCAATAACTGGCTGCCGCTTTGGCCACAGCAAGAGATACGCCTAAAATTGCGTTTGCGCCTAAACGGGCCTTGTTTGGCGTACCATCCATTTCTATCATGGCTTCATCTATTGCTACTTGCTCTTCAGCCTCGAACCCGATCAGAGAGTCTGCAATCTCGCCATTTACATTCTCAATCGCAGTCAGGACACCTTTGCCCATATAACGAGACTTGTCCTCATCACGAATTTCTACGGCTTCATAGGCCCCGGTCGATGCGCCCGATGGCACAGCCGCACGGCCCATTGTACCGTCTTCAAGGGTAACATCTACCTCAACAGTTGGGTTGCCCCGGCTATCAAGAATTTCGCGTGCATGGATATCGATTATGGTGGACATGAAAAGCGCTCCAGTAAATTGTGCTGCGCAACGTTTAGCGATGTCCGCACTTGGTTGAAAGAGTGTTTAACTTAATTACTCATCGCCGTCGAGTTTCACGCCATAGAGCGTAAAGCCCTGAGCAGACTACGATTGCAGAACCTATCAGGGTCCAGCGGTCTAAGGTTTCGCCAAAATACCAGACGCCAATGGCGATACCAAATACCAACCGTGAATAACGAAAGGGCACCACGGCAGAGACATCGCCCAGCCGCATGGCTGTAACAATACAATAATACGCACCCACACCGATAAAGACCCCTGCTAGAACTAATAGGGTTTCCTGTGTGGTTGGCATGAGTAACCCGGGATTGAAGGCAAGCAAGATCAGACCTGCGGGAATGGTGGAACCGAAGCCGAAGATGGCCAAGACCAAACTCGGCGTATGCTTTGGTACTCGCCGCGTGGCTACATCACGCGCTGAAAGTCCAATAACTCCAAGCAAGGCAAGTAGGGCTGCGGCATCGAAGTTGGTTGCCCAGGGGCGCAGAATGACTGCCACCCCGAAAAGGCCTATAAAAATTGCAGACCAACGCCTGATACCAACCTTCTCGCGTAGCAACACTGCGGCCCCTAGAGTTACCAGCAATGGGCTCACTTGGATAATTGCAGAAATTGTAGTAATCGGGACCAGCGCTAGAGATAGTACAAAAAATGCTGTGCCAAACAGTTCAGATAAAGTGCGGCCAATGACCCAAGAGTTGAGTGCAACCTCTTTAGTCACAGCTTGGCCATTTAGGCGGGCCAACAGATAAAAGCACGAGGTGCCACCCAAACCAATCATGATCATGATCTGGCCCGGCGATAATCGCGACGTTAGAAATTTTATTATAGCATCTTCGACGGCAAAACCTGCCATGGCGGCGATTATAAAACCTATGCCAAGTAGATTTTCGCGGACATTATTGTCACTCATCTACGGCGCGCTTTATAGGCACGCCGTACAGCTCTAAACGATGGCCTTTGAGAATGTATCCTAAACGTTGAGCAATTTTTTCTTGAAGAGCTTCAATTTCAGGATCTATAAACTCGATCACCTTACCACTTTGCATATCAATCAAATGATCGTGATGGTCTCTGTCAGCATCTTCATAACGAGCACGGCCATCGCCAAATTCAAGCTTTTCAAGAATGCCCGATTCTTCAAATAACTTTACGGAGCGATATACTGTCGCAATCGAGATTCGTGGGTCCAATTTAGAGGCACGTGCATAAAGTTCTTCTACATCAGGGTGGTCTTGAGAGGTTTCCAAAACTTGGGCTACGGTGCGTCGCTGCTCGGTCATCCGCAAACCACTTTGCGTGCACCTCTGAATAATATTTTTAACCATATTCACACCTGTTTAACATTTTAAAGCTTTATTAAATAAATTTGGATTAACGCCCTACTCGCTTCGCGAGCGAAGCGACGGTGAGGCCTTGTACGATGATCGAGAACAAAACCACAATATAGGTAACGGTCAAAATAAGCGGTTTCCACTCTGAATCGGGCAAGGAAAGTGCTAAAGCTACGGATATACCACCTTTCAAGCCACCCCAAGTCATAATGGGAACAATTCCCTTAGAAAACCTGCGAAATGGGCGCAGAAGCGCTATCGGTACAAATACTGCAACTAACCGCGCTAAAAGAGACAGGCCAATCGACAACACGCCAGCCAAAAGCGCATCCATGGAAAATGCAATGGCGAAGACTTCGAGGCCGATCATTAGGAACAACACGGCGTTTAAAATATCGTCAATCAACTTCCAAAACGTATCCACATAATCACGGGTCTTCTGGGTCATAGCATGTGATGTAAGCTCATCACCGATCAGTAACCCCGCGCAGACAGCCATGATAGGTGCAGAGACATGCAACCAAATAGCCAGTTGGTAACCACCAAAGGCTAGCGCCAATGTTAGAAGCACTTCAACCGAGTAATCATTAATTCTTGTCATTACCTTGTAAGTAGCCCAGCCAAGAACAAGACCTAAAATAGCTCCGCCGAAGGCCTCTTTTATAAACAAAGTGATGGCATCTGCGACGTTGCTACCATGCGCACCTGCGGCGGGAAATGCGATGCTCACCAAAACTAAAAATACTACATAGCCAACCCCATCGTTGAAGAGGCTTTCACCGGCGATTTTGGTTTCGAGAGACTTTTCTAGATTGGCCCCACGCAGTACGCCTAAAACCGCCACGGGGTCGGTAGGAGAAATCAAAGCGCCAAATACTAACGCTATCATCAAGGGCGCGCCGGTGATCCAGCTGAACCCAACCCCTGCTACAATCGTCGATAGTGCAACGCCAATGGTGGCCATTAACAGTACCACTCGCCAATTTGCGCGAAGATCTACAAGTTTTACATGTAGCGCGCCGGCAAATAGCAATAGACCAAGCATACCCTCCAACAAGGCATTGGAAAAATTAAAGCCCTTGACTGCACGGTACATAGTAGAAGAAAGTTCTAAGCTGGGCCAAATAAAATTAATTCCAAGCGAGAATAGTGATACGCTTAGAGACACAATTAAAATTCCAATGGCGGAGGGTAACCGTAGGAAAATAGTATTTATAGAGGCAAAAGCAGCGGCCAAAACGATCAGAGTGGAAATGATTTGTAAAATTGTCATAATTACTTGTGACATAGGCTGGCGGCGTTTTCCACACAGGCATTCTTAAGTACCGCAAAAAGTTTGATGAACAACCGCATTCGCGTTTGGAACAGCTATGAACTCTGGATTTTGTGGCGTTATAAAAGGAGACTTAAGGGCCGCATTCAAATCATGAAACGGCTGTATGTCTCCAGCCACAGATTGCGTAATCATTGACTCAACCAAATGATTGCGGGCAATCATGGCAGGGTTAACTTGATTTAAATTTTCTAGATTGGCCGTTTGCGACCAATTGTCATGCCAACTCCCAAAATCGGGGTGTTCGCCAATATGTCGCAAGATTTCGTCCGATCCAAGCGCGCGGAAACTTTGAGTAAAATCAGCTCCTGTCTGATCCATCATTCCCAGTAATTTTTTTATGAGCTTGGCACTTTCAAAACTGGGTTTTAAACCGATTTTCTTTGAAAAAACCTTTGCATACTCAACTTCAAATAGACCAGAAAAACCCTGCACAATTTTAGTATATTTTTCAATTGCGGCATCGGTATCATTTGCCAGGGGTAATAACGCTGTAGCCAATTGTGCCATATTCCAGGCTGCCAAATTAGGCTGGTTGTTATAGCCGTAGCGCCCTTGGTGATCAATCGAACTAAACACTTTTGTAGGCACAAAATCATCCATAAAAGCGCACGGACCATAATCAATGGTGATGCCCCCCACGTGGCTGTTATCGGTGTTCATCACCCCATGAATAAACCCAACTCCCATCCATTGGGCAATTAGGCGGGCCTGAGCGGCGACAGCTATTTTTAGAAAATCTTCAGTATTTTTAGCCTTTGGACAGTGGCGAGATATAGCATGATCCAAAAGAGCTTGCAGAGCCTCTATATCGTTGCGGGATGCGAAATATTGGAAAGTGCCAACACGAATGTGGCTACTGGCGGTTCGGCAAATCACTGCGCCGGGTAGAGGACCGGGCTCACGTTGGATGTTTTCTCCTGTGGCGGCAGCGGCTAGCGCGCGGGTAGTAGGAATGCCAAGTGCATGCATGGACTCTGATATCAGATATTCTCGTAAAACTGGGCCGTACCAGGCGCGTCCATCGCCGCCACGAGACCAAGGGGTGCGGCCAGAGCCTTTGAGCTGGATGTCTACCCGGCCCAAATTGCTTAATATTTCGCCCAAAAGTACCGCACGTCCATCGCCCAATTGTGGATTCCAATGCCCAAATTGATGTCCCGCATAGGCTTGTGCGATAGGGTCTGCACCTTTTGATACTTGATTTCCTGCAATAAACTCTGGCCAATCTTTACCAAACTTTATACCCAATTCATCTGCTAGTTCGGTATTGAGAACTAGGCCGGCTGGAGCGTCTACAGGTGTAGGCGTTTGTCGAGCAAACATTTGCTCGGGCAGGCCTGCGTAGCTATTGTTCCATGTGGCATGCATTAATTTAACTCTTTGTTCATCAGGTGATAATTTGTGCGCAGAGAATAGCCACATCGGCTATACAACTGATGCGCCGTTTCGTTTGCATTAGCAACTTCCAGATGCACCGATCTAGTGCCGTTGGCTTCGAGCAACTTACAGACCGTCAGGAGGCTTTCAGCACTGAGGCCTTTGCTGCTAATTGGCGGACGAATGAAAAACTCATCGATTAAGGAATAGGCGCCGCCAAATTCAATAGATAATCCATGTGAAATAGCGATATGGCCAACAGGTGCCGCCCTTGGTCCAATCAAATATAAGGCTCCCAAAGGCGTCCCATCCAGTAGCTTTGTGGTGGCTGCCTTACGGTGTGGATCCGAGGTGGTTAGGGATACTTCCAGGTGGAATACCGCAACCAAAGGCGCAACCCGCTTCAAATCATTTATCCCTGCTAGTGTCAGGACTGCTGCCATTACAGGCGCGCCACTCTTTGAGTGATCAAGTTAAAGTAGCCAGTGGCATCAATATTTCCTAGAAACAGAGCGTTGGCATCCCGCTCAGTCACACCCCACCAATCGGCAACGGTCATACCGCGCGTGAGCTCAGATTGTGTCTCAATTTCGACATTGATATGTCGTCCACTAAATAACTCGGGTGCTATTAGATAGGCGATAACGCAAGGATCATGTAACGGGGCGCCTTGGCTCCCATATTTGTCACTGTCGAAGCGCTCAAAAAAGTCTACCCATCCCGCAACTATGTTACAGGCTCTACTATTCTTAGCACGTAAATCTGCAATCCAAGTTTTATTGGTTAGTGCCTGATGGGTCACATCTAATGGGGCCACCACGAGATTTATTCCTGAGTTAAATACAATTTGGGCGGCATCAGGATCCACAAAAATATTAAACTCTGCTGCTGGGGTGATGTTGCCTACCTCAAAATAAGCACCGCCCATCATGACAATCTGTGATATATTCTCGGCTATATCGGGAGCATTTTGCAAAGCGGTGCCAATATTGGTGAGTGGGCCAAGCGGACAGAGTGTTATGGATTTAGGAGGTGCTTGGCGCAGGGTCTCTATTATAAAATCTACTGCGTGTTGAGATTGGAGCGGCATATGCGGTTCGGGTAAAAAGGCTCCATCTAACCCGGTTTCACCATGAACATGTTCGGCTGTGACCAATCCACGGCCCATTGGGCTATCACAGCCGGCAAAAACATTTAGATCAGCTCGGCCGGCAAGCTCACAAATTTGGCGCGCGTTGTAGCTGGTGCGCGCCAGCGGGACATTGCCTGCCACACATGTGATGCCCAAAACGTTGAGCTCTGGCGAAGCTAAGGCCAGTAAAATAGCAACCGCATCATCTTGGCCGGGGTCTGTATCTATTATTATGTCACGGCTCATAAACTTTATCCTAAAAGAATTGATATTCTAATTTTTACTTTGCAGTGGGATTAATCAGTCCCACGGTAAGGCTGTACATATTGCAAAGCCATGTCCCAAGGGAAAAAGATCCAGGTATCTTGGCTAACTTCTGTGATAAAGGTGTCGACCATGGGGCGGCCAAGTGGTTTGGCGTAAACTGTGGCAAAATGGGCTTTGGGATAATTGGCTCTTACCAATTCTATGGTTTTGCCGCTGTCGACCAAATCATCAATAATCAATATACCACTGCCATCACCCATCAAATCTGCGTCAGGGGCCTTTAAAATGACTGCCTCGGCTCTATCCTGATGGTGGTAGCTTTTCACGCTGACGGTATCCACATTGCGTACATCTAATTCTCGCGCCACGATCATTGCTGGCGCCATGCCGCCCCGTGTAATGGCCACGATCGCACGCCATGAGCCATCTTCTGGACCCTTACCATCGAGACGCCACGCCAGAGCTCGTGCGTCACGGTGCATTTGATCCCAGCTTACGTGAAATCCCTTTTCATGTGGCAGTATGTCTGGCATGGTTTGTCCTAACTTTAATTAATCTTGATACTACCTATTCTGGTAAATCGAGACCTTTCATTCCTATAACGTGATAACCTGCATCTACATGCAGTATTTCGCCGGTAACACCTGACCCAAGATCTGATAATAGATATAGTGCAGACTTTCCTACCTCAGCCTGCGTTACAGTGCGACGCAGTGGGCTGTTGGTTTCATTCCATTTCATAATTTCGCGAAAATCACCGATGCCGGAGGCCGCTAATGTTTTAATTGTGCCTGCGCTGATGGCATTAACGCGGATATTGTAGCGACCTAAATCTTCAGCTAAATACCGTACTGACGCCTCTAAAGCTGCTTTTGCAACGCCCATTACATTGTAGTTTGGCATTACTTTTTCCGCTCCGTAGTAGGTGAGCGTCAAACAGGATGCGCCAGGGGATAAAAGACCCTGAGCGGCTTGTAAAATTGCCGTAAAAGAATAAGCTGAAATGTCGAGCGTCATCAAAAAGTTGTCACGTGAGGTGTTGATGTACTGACCACGCAACTCTGATTTATCTGAAAAACCAATAGCATGAACTATAAAGTCAATTTCCCCCCACTTTTCTTTTGTCTCAGCCATGAGTTGTGCGATTGATGCTGGATCGCCTACATCGCATTCTTGCACAATTGATGCATCAATTCGTGCGGCGAGAGGCAGGACCCTTTTTTTCATAGCTTCGCCTACGTAGGTTACCCCAATGTCTGCCCCTTCATCATGCAAGGCTTCTGCGATACCCCACGCAATGGATTTGTCATTGGCTAGCCCCATTATAAGGCCTCGTTTTCCGGTCATAAGTCCCATTGGACTTTCCCCCATCAAAGTTTAGATTATGATCGTCTAGGCGAAGAACTGCCACGCATCAACCTAAAGGGTACATCTGATATGGAAAAAAGAACTGGTATATTCGAAGGCAATGATCCCTTTGAACTTGCACGCAGGTGGATGAGTGAGGCTGTGGCTGGTGAATTGAACGATCCGAATGCAATGGCTTTGTCCACAGTAGATGGCGATGGCATGCCAAATGCGCGCATTGTTTTGTTGAAGTCCATTGAGGACAACGCATTTGTTTTTTATACAAACTATGAAAGTAAGAAGGCCCAAGAGGCCTTTGGTGCTGGCAAGGCTGCCTTTGTAATTCATTGGAAATCCTTACGCCGTCAAATCCGCTGTAGGGGGGTAGTTGAGCGCGAGGATGGGCCTATTGCTGATGAATATTTTATGAGCAGATCGCCTTTGTCCCGGGTTGGAGCTGTGGCCTCTGATCAATCAAAAGTTCTAGTCTCGCGCAGCATTTTGATGGATCGTGTAGCCACTTTGAAGGCCGAATATGGTGATACTATGCCGCGTCCTGCTTTCTGGGGAGGGGTTCGGATACGTCCTCTAGAGCTGGAGTACTGGGCCGACGGTGAAGCTCGTTTGCACGATCGGTTTCGTTGGATGCGAAGCAGTCAGGACGCGGATTGGAATGTTGATAGGCTATACCCTTGAGATCTATTATTATGAAAACGTCTTACGAGACCGGTGTTATATGTTTTTTCGGTTGGTTTGGTAAATTTTTAGCCTTTGTGTGGTGATAAAATGGGTTTGCGGAATAACCATCTATTAAAAAAAATGGGGTGAGATAAGACGAGTGATGATACGTTTGGTGTGGGCTTCGGCTGTAAATATTTTGTTCAACGCTGCGATTGTTCTGGCTGATTGCGCTGACAGTCATGTTCACCTGTCTGGGACGTGGGGCACAGCGCAATTTACGGTTGAGGTGGCCGATGACGATACCGAGCGCGCTAAAGGATTGATGTACCGGGACGTCATGGGAAAGTTTTCTGGTATGTTGTTTGTCTATAATCAACCGCAAGAAGCTGCATTTTGGATGAAGAATACAAAGATATCTTTAGATATATTGTATTTCAACTCGGAGGGCCGCTTAGTGGATGTCCATGCAAACACAATACCTGGGGATCTTACGCCTCTGCGTAGTTCTCGCCCAATACAGTATGTTCTTGAGATTAACGCAGGTATGGTAAAAACGTTAAAGCTGGGCTCAGATACTGTTTTAAACCATGTCAGCTTGGATCAAGGTACAAAAACCACGCGCTGTAAGTGAAAAGACCCTTTTCATTCTCAATCCAATTGCCTAAAGAGACGCCAGTGTCGGGGCGTGGCGCAGTCTGGTAGCGCACCTGTTTTGGGTACAGGGGGTCGTGAGTTCGAATCTCGCCGCCCCGACCACTTTTGCAGATATATTTGGGCTTTTTTTGCCCAACATAGACCTTTGCTATTTAGGGTTTTCGATTCTGAACTCACAGGCCACTTGGTGATTTTTATAGTTACCATCACTCCAAAATTAACAAAATTTAATAAGAAAAAGCTGCATATATTATACTCCATTTTCTTTGGCACACAGAATTTTAGTTATTTAGGGACCGAATCTATTACAAATTATGCGTCAAGGATTTTTTCGACATAAAATCATCAAAAAATCGTTGACCTCATTGTGAAATGCGGATCAGTTAGTACATGCAGCTGAGGGACACACTAGATGTAGTGCTCCAAACTAGGCGGTGAGGCCGCTGGACCTTCGCAAGGTTCAGTCATAAGTGTGCTGATTAGATGTAAATAAAGCCGTATTTAAACGGTAAATGAGGCAAAAATGAAAATTGAACGGCGTTTTACAAGTCCCAACGAGGACGCATACAGCTCTATAGAATTCCAAAAAACTACTAGTGAGATTCGCAATCCTGATGGGACAATAGTATTTCATTTGGCCGACCTTGAAGTTCCATCAGATTGGTCACAAGTTGCTGCTGATGTTTTGGCGCAAAAATATTTCCGTAAAGCTGGCGTGCCATCCGCCACTAAGGCTATCAAAGAATCAGGCATACCAAGCTTTCTTCGCCGCCATGTTCCAACTGATGAAGCTACGTTCGGCGGGGAGACTTCTGCTAAGCAAGTTTTTGATCGTTTAGCTGGTGCTTGGGCTTATTGGGGCTGGAAGGGTGGATATTTTTCCACAGAGGAAGATGCCAGCGCATACTTCGATGAAATGCGCTACATGCTGGCCACACAACGTGCGGCGCCAAACTCACCGCAATGGTTTAACACAGGCCTACACTGGTCTTACGGCATAGATGGTCCGGCTCAAGGTCATTATTATGTTGATTTTAAAACCGGTAAGCTGACAAAATCAGAGTCCAGTTACGAACACCCTCAGCCGCACGCGTGTTTTATTCAGTCTGTGTCTGATGATTTGGTCAATGAGGGCGGCATCATGGATCTCTGGGTGCGTGAAGCCCGTCTGTTTAAATATGGCTCAGGTACTGGAACAAACTTTTCCTCCCTACGCGGTTCGGGTGAATCCTTATCGGGTGGTGGCAAGTCATCTGGTTTGATGGGTTTTTTAAAGATTGGCGATAGGGCTGCCGGCGCTATCAAGTCTGGAGGGACTACGCGCCGTGCTGCTAAGATGGTAATTTGTGATGCTGACCACCCAGATATTGAAGATTTCATTAACTGGAAGGTGATTGAGGAACAGAAGGTTGCTTCGATTGTTGCCGGCTCAAAAATGCATGAAGAGAAGCTAAATTTACTGTTTGCGGCAATCAAGGCATGGGACGGTAATGCCGAAGATGCCTATGATCCGAAAGTCAACCCAGCCTTGAAAGAGGCTGTTTGGGCGGCTAAAAAGGTTTCAATTCCAGAGACCTATGTGAAACGGGTGTTAGATTACGCCAAGCAAGGCCACACCAGTATTGAGTTCCCAACCTATGACACAGATTGGGATTCCGAGGCCTATAACTCAGTTTCGGGTCAAAATTCTAACAATTCAATTCGCGTAACTGACGCATTTCTCTATGCAGTGCAAAAAGATGCAGATTGGGAACTGATAAACCGGAACAATGGTGCGGTATCGAAAACCATGAAAGCACGTGACCTTTGGGAACAGGTGGGACACGCAGCCTGGGCATGTGCTGATCCAGGAATTCAATACCATGACACAGTCAATGCTTGGCACACATGTCCAGCTGATGGGGCTATTCGTGGATCAAATCCTTGTTCCGAATATATGTTCCTGGATGATACTGCCTGTAACTTAGCGTCCATGAACTTGCTCACTTTTTATGAAAATGGCGAATTCCAGTCCGACGATTATGTGCACGCCACTCGGTTGTGGACCGTCACTTTAGAAATTAGCGTTTTAATGGCGCAGTTTCCATCAAAAGCAATAGCTCAGCGTTCTTATGACTTCCGCACTTTGGGTCTTGGCTATGCAAATATCGGCGGTTTGCTTATGAATATGGGCTTTAGCTACGATAGCGATGAAGGACGTGCGCTGTGTGGAGCTTTGACTGCTGTGATGACTGGTGTTGCCTATTCTACATCAGCAGAAATGGCTGGTGAATTGGGACCTTTCCCCGGCTACAATAAAAATAAGGAAAGCATGTTGCGTGTTATTCGCAACCATCGACGAGCTGTTTATGGTGAAACAGACAGCTACGAAGATCTTGCAATAAAACCAGTCGCTCTGGATTATGCCAATTGCCCAGACCAAACTCTTGTTGCGCTTTCAAAGTCGAGTTGGGACATGGCAATTGAACTGGGTGAAAAGCACGGTTACCGCAATGCACAATCCACCGTGATAGCTCCAACTGGCACCATCGGCTTGGTTATGGACTGTGATACGACCGGCATTGAGCCCGATTTTGCCTTGGTAAAGTTTAAAAAACTTGCGGGTGGCGGTTATTTTAAGATTATTAATCGCTCCGTTCCTGCAGCTTTGGCCAAACAGGGATACCGTAGTAATGAAGTTGAAGAAATAGTGAGCTATGCCGTTGGCCATGGTTCCATGGGAAATGCGCCGGGTATCAACCACACTTCATTGATAGGTCACGGCTTTGGTAAGGCTGAAATTGATAAGATTGAAGCGGCCTTGCCGTCGGCTTTCGATATTCGATTTGTGTTTAACCAGTGGACCCTTGGTGCTGATTTCTGTACGAATGTTCTCGGCATCCCAACGGATAAAATGATGGATCCAAGTTTTGATCTGTTGACGCATTTGGGTTTTAGTCGCAAAGATATTGAGGCTGCCAACGATCATGTCTGTGGCACGATGACCCTCGAAGGTGCACCTCACTTGAAAGAGGAACATTATAGTATCTTTGACTGCGCAAATCCCTGTGGAAAAAAAGGAAAACGTTATCTCAGCGTAAATAGCCATATTTATATGATGGCTGCGGCGCAGTCGTTCATTTCTGGCGCCATTTCCAAAACTATCAATATGCCAAATGATGCGACCATCAAAGAGTGTCAGAAAGCCTATGAGTTGAGCTGGTCGCTTGGGATCAAAGCCAATGCGCTTTATCGTGATGGTTCTAAACTATCACAGCCTTTGGCGGCTTCACTCGTTGAAGATGATGAGGAAGCAGAGGAAATCTTAGCCAGTGGGTCTGCTCAAGAAAAAGCAACTGTTTTAGCAGAGAAAATTGTTGAAAAAATTGTGGTCAGAGAGATTATCCGCCGTGATCGTGAGAAAATGCCACAGCGCCGCCGCGGCTATACGCAAAAAGCGGTTGTAGGAGGCCACAAGGTTTATCTGCGTACGGGCGAATATGAAGATGGCCAGTTGGGTGAGATATTCATCGACATGCACAAAGAGGGTGCAGGCTTCCGAGCGATGATGAATAACTTTGCGATCGCGGTCTCGGTAGGTCTGCAATATGGGGTGCCGCTAGATGAGTTTGTTGACGCTTTCACCTTTACCAAGTTTGAGCCAGCTGGAATGGTGCAGGGTAATGATAGTATTAAAAATGCCACTTCAATTCTTGATTATATTTTCCGGGAACTAGCGGTGTCATATCTTGATCGTACCGACCTTGCCCATGTGCCGCCAGAGGGCGCTTCATTCGATGATATTGGCCGCGGTGAATCAGAAGGTGTTTCTAACCTGCGCGCTGTTGAAGACGCTAAAGCCGCTAAGGGCATCGAGGTGCTCAAGCATATGGTTTCCACCGGCTATCACCGCAACCGTGTGCCACAAGAGTTTGTGGTTTACCAAGGAGGTCAGGCCGTTACCTCCATGGGGGGGGCTGTGGCTCTGGATGATACATCACCTGACGCAGCTGTAGCTGTTGCAACACGGGTGCCAGAGGTTGCCGTGGCTCCCATGGTTGCATCGATGGATCATCGGACTAAGGCAAAAATGCAGGGCTATGAAGGCGATCCCTGTGGTGAATGCGGAAACTATACCTTGGTACGCAATGGCACCTGTATGAAGTGCAATACCTGCGGTGGTACATCCGGTTGTAGTTAAAAGCGAGTAGGTGCGAGGTTTGCTTATTTTAAGAATGTTGGGCCTTAGAGTACGAAAATTAGTAGCGCAATGAAAAGATTGAACTGCGAGACTGGGGAGCTTTGGCTCCCCAGTCTCTTATTCTGTAAACCTTGATTTTTATTCGCGACCATAAGCCTTTAGGCGGGCCTGAAGCTTGAATTGGTGAGGATGTCCAAGTTCCAGTGCGAATACATACGCAAAGGTAAGAAAGAAACATTCTGCGTCTTGGTTGTCTGCTGAATTAGCAGCTTTAGTGTAGAGATCAATTAAGAGAAAATAATTACTTTTGGCGTGAGCCGCCAAGATTTCAGTATTCAAGTCTCTGCCGTCGCTAGCCACGATATTTCGATATTTTGCGTGCTACCCAGTCGTGATAGCAATGGGTCGGCTCATCCATCACCGGGCTAAACCGTCCACCGTCAAAGTTAGGAGCATATCGACCTGATTGCATGCCTTGTACCACAAAGATGTCTTCTTCAAACACCTCTCTCCACTGTTGGGTATTTTTGGCTCGGCTTTTTGACTCTGTGGCATCAGATGCGTAGTAGAAATGTATATGTTCGACGGTTTTGTTATGAGCTTTAGGCTCTAATATAATTGCAAAAGCGTGATCGCGCTGCACACCTAGCAATACATTTGGATAAACGGTGATATATTCTGCCCCCTCATTCCATTGTTCTGACAGGTTTGGAAAGTCGGGGAAGGCGGTGGAGCCATCTTCGTCTCTAAACTGCCGGTAGACCAACGTACCTTGACCAGAATATTTTCCATATTTTACTATGTTATAGTGATCTTCTAGCCGCGAATAGCTGTTTAGGCCGGGATGAATCCATGGGAGGTGGTAGCTCTCACAATAATTTTCTACCGCCAGCTTGTAGTTGGCTGTCAGTTCCAGCTCAAACTTGCTATCAGCACCACCATGAAAGATTGGATAGTCAAATTCTGACCAACGGTCAATTAGATGTGCATGTACATCGGTAAAATTGGGCGCATCTCCTGAGATGTTTATAAAAACTACGTCACGCCATACCTTGCTGCGCACTTCATTGAGGCCAAGTTCTTCTTTAATTATACTGGGATGGGTGTTGCGGCCTGGGCCACCTACATGCGGAGTGCTGACTAGCTTGCCTTTAGTTGAATAGCACCAAGAATGGTATGGGCAGCGGATTGTGCCCTCAATATTTTTGGCTTCACTAACTAATTGCATTCCACGGTGGCTGCAGATGTTCTCGAAGACCCTAATGTTGCCATCTTTGTCGCGTAGTAACAACAACGGTATGCCCAAAAAACTTATTGGCTTTGCGTCGCCTGGGATCGGCACGTCGGCTCCTACGGCGAGACCTGCCCAAGTAGATTTCAAAACAGCCTCAGATTCCTCACTGAACACTTGTGGGTCAGTGTAATGAGCATTAGGCAGCCCACTTGCCTTATCCACAGGACGTTGAACTGAGACGATTTCGGTTGGGGTAAAGTCTTTGGCCATGAAAATCTCCACTATGTCTTAGTGGTAAGCTATAATTTGAGTTTTAACTTTGCCTATCGCGACAAAACCGTCCTCACTACGACCTCAGGGGCAGCTGAATTGTAGATTATACGTAAAAAAGGTCCGCATCCTGATGCAGGCCTAGTATTGGTGCGCATAAAATTGCGTCTAACCTCGTGACAGAGCTGCTACTCCGGTTCGTGCGATCTCAGAGAGACCCAGGGGCCGCATCAATTCAGAGAAAGCATCGATCTTTTCTGGACTGCCCACCACTTCAAAAGTAAAACTATCTAAAGTACTATCTACTACATTTGCGCGAAATACATCGGCCAAACGCAGCGCTTCCACGCGTTTTTCACCCTTACCACTAACCTTAAATAGTGACAATTCACGCTCAACAGACGGGCCCTCGACTGTTAAATCATGCACTTTATAAACGGGTATAATCCGACCTAGTTGAGCTTTGATTTGTTCAATGATCTGAGGCGTACCACTGGTAGCAATGGTAATTCGGCTAGTATGGCCTTCATGATCCACCTCAGCAACGGTAAGACTTTCGATATTATACCCCCGACCAGAAAATAAACCAATGACACGAGCTAATACGCCGGGTTCATTAGCGACAAGCACGGCTAGGGTATGGCGCTCGATCACATCTTCATGGCTGGAACGTAGATTATAAGCAGACTTGGAGGTTGAGCCTTTGGCGATGTTTAATTTGTTCATGTAATCTCTCCCTATACCAAAACCGAGCCAGCGGCGTCTATTGCACCTTTTATAGTGGCATCACCCAGTAGCATTTCGTTATGCGCTTTGCCTGATGGGATCATTGGGAAGCAGTTTTCATGCTT
>TARA_B110000093_G_scaffold30135_1_pt1 | contig 27505 bp, 26 predicted proteins | sample TARA_B110000093 | Tara Oceans TARA_B110000093 (sample SAMEA4397390) | marine metagenome | biome: Polar Biome; feature: [MIX] marine epipelagic wind mixed layer (ENVO:01000061); material: water (ENVO:00002006), including particulate matter (ENVO:01000060) such as... | depth 10-100 m | reverse complement strand
ATAAGGAGTCGTTTGTGGGAGTACCCAGAATACCCATAGCATCGCGTAAACACCTGCTAAATATTGGCCTGTGCCTGGTTTTAATCTGGGGTATGTATGATGCCATAAAAGGGCCAGATCTAGTCTCTGACCTGCGGGATTTTACAGGCCGATATGGGGCTTATTTATTGCTCATCAGCCTACTGTTTACGCCTTTAAGTCAGCGCTTTAATTGGGTTAAGCGTCATCTGTCGATGCGACGGAATATTGGTGTCTGGGGCTTTATCTATGCCACGATGCATTTGCTCATTTGGATTACTCTTGAATTCTACTATGATTGGCAGCTAATGCTAGATGAAATTGCTGGTAACTTATTTATTTTATTAGGTATTTTAGCCTTTATTTTGCTTACTCCTTTAGCCATTACATCTAACCATCGCGCCGTTAAATACTTTGGTTATCGTAAATGGCAATTACTCCATACGCTCACTTATGTGGCTGTTGCTGCGGTCATCGTTCATCACTTTATGGCACAAAAAACGGCCATGTTCGAGCCCCTATTTATGGGCTTAGTCCTCATTTTACTGCTTTTTTGGAGATACCGTCATGCCCGTTAAGTCGTCTGAAATAACACCAGAAAAAGTATTTAAAAGGCGACGCACTCTAATTGCTGCGGGTTTGGGGGTATTAGCTGTGCCACTGCTAGACAAAGGCTATGGCCTGCTTCAACAAAAGCCGGATGAGGTCAATGAGCTGTTTCCTCCTGTGTCTACTCAGCCAGGAACACAGAGCCAACCATTAAAACCTACGTCATATGAAACAGTTACAGGTTATAACAACTACTACGAATTTGGCTATAACAAAGATGACCCTGCAAAAGCAGCTAAAACTCTGATGACCTCACCTTGGAGTGTGGAGATTGGCGGTGAGGGTGCAAATAAACCCGGTTTTTATGACATCGAAGAGATTAAAGGTGAGCATGCCATAGAGAACCACGTGTATCGTTTTCGCTGTGTAGAGGCGTGGTCTATGGTGATTCCGTGGAACGGTATTAAATTGGCAGACATCATTGACGCTGCACAACCTAATAGTAAAGCTAAGTTTGTGCGTTTCACAACGCTCAATGATGCGCAACAAATGCCTAACGCTGATTGGGCTGGCGGGCCTTATGTTGAAGGCCTAACTATAGAGGAGGCTATGAATCCGTTAACATTATTAGCTACGGGTATTTATGATCAGCCCTTAGAGCAACAAAATGGCGCACCGATCCGTTTGGTGGTACCTTGGAAATACGGTTTTAAATACGCTAAATCGATTGTTAAAATTGAATTAGTGGAGCAAATGCCTCAGAACACTTGGTGGTTACAAAATAAGCGTGAGTATGGCTTTTATGCCAACGTTAATCCACGGTTTGATCATCCACGGTGGACTCAAGCCACCGAGCGGGTTATTGGTGAATTAGGCCGTAAACCCACGCTGTTATATAACGGCTACGCAGACGAAGTAGGCCATATGTACCCAGATTTAGACAACCGTTTGTACTTTTACTAAGGCAGTTATAAAGACCCAAAAAAACGCCACAGTTGTTCACCCCAGAGTAGATAAACTAAACCGCCCACTGATAAAAATGGCCCAAAGGGCATCTGAGGGTCGGTTGGTGATGTTCTGATGCGCAGTGCTAATCCTACAATGATGCCCGCCACGGCAGAAACCAAAACGATAACTGGCAAGGCTTGCCATCCAAGCCAAGCGCCCAGCGCTGCAAGTAACTTAAAATCTCCGTAGCCCATGCCATGCTTACCAGTAGCCAAACGGAAGCCCCAATAAACTAGCCACAAAGACACATAACCCGCTACGGCACCCCAAAATGCATCCTGTAGGTCGGTGACTAAACCAAATGAATTAACGGCTAAGCCTAGCCACAATAAAGGCAGGGTAAGCTGGTCTGGTAATAACTTATGGTCCAAGTCGATAAAGCTTAAGGCCACCAGCATGTACATCAATAGTAACGTCATTATAGTGGCTATGCTTGGTCCTAATAACCAAGCAATCATCAGGCCTAAGCTGGCGGTTAATAGCTCAATTAGTGGGTATCGCTGGCTAATGCTAGTGTTACAAAAAGCACATTTACCACGTAAAAATAAATATGAAATGATAGGAATGTTGTGCCAGGCTTTTAATGGGGTTTGGCACTGTGGACAATGAGACGCTGGCCATGCAATAGACGCCAGTGCCGGGCTTGACAACTGTTGACTACTTGCAGGTAGTTCCAGTAATACACGACACTCTTGCTGCCATTCTTGTTGCATTGCTATAGGCAGCCTATGGATGACGAGGTTTAAAAAGCTGCCAACTAATAGGCTAAGCAAGGCTGTGCTAACTAACCAAAATTGAGGGTATTGTTGTAACACATCAATTAATGGGAAATTAGTCATTTTTAATGATCCTTTAAATGCAGGTTAAAAAAGCTCACAATTTTATCTTCTAAATCTGTTGCTAATTCGTTAGCGGGTATAGTACCTGCAAGCCCTGCTATTTGCATCAGGGGTGAAAAAAGCGGGGTATCTGAAAAATCGAAATGTTTTGTACCCGGCATAAGAATAGAGCTGTGTTGTGGGCTGTTATTAAGTAGTTTTTCAAGTTTTTGGTAATTTACCGGGTTAGGCCAAGATGCTTGGCCAATGTAAAGTAATGCGGTACTAATACCTTGATCAATTATTTTTTCAGGCACAGGTACAAGCCATCCATCTAAAATGATAGTAGCGTCTATGCGGGGGTCTTGGCTGGCAACAATGATGCTAGTTGCCCCCCCGTATGAGTGGCCAAATAGGCCAATGTGATCTAGATTTGCTGCACCCCAAATTGGGTCATTAGCGATGCTTTTTTCAGTTACTGTATCAATGATAAAGGTGATATCAGCCACACGGGTATTTAACTGAGGGGTACGCAAAGCCCAGAATTGTTCCGTAGTAAGTTCGCCTTCATATCCCGACCGAAAGTTAGCGCTAGTGCCGTCGTTAAAAAGGGTAAGACTGGCATCATAAGTATGGTCTGCTGAAACGACGATGTAGCCCCTACTAGCTAGGGCTTCAAACTGTGCTGTGTTCTGAAAGCGCATGCCCCGAAGGCCGTGTGAGAACACCACTAAAGGGGTATATTTAATCTGTGGGTGCAACGGGGCGTTGGGTATAGAGTGGGTGTTTATATCTTTGAGGTGATTAAATAAAAATTGTGGTAGACCTAACACTTTACTAAGGGCAGGTAACCATTGATCGGGTTTAGCAAGGTAGGCCTGTGGGGCGGCGTTTGATGCTTCTGTTGGATACCAGGTTTGCACCACCATACGGCGCTTATCCCCTTGTATTTTGGTAAACCACTCATCTCTACTTTGGTCTGTCCATTCGAAAATTTGGGTGCCTACTGAGTATTCACCTGTGGGTTTGGGAAGGTCGTTTAGAGGGATTAAAATAGGCATAATATACCTATGACCCAAGGTAAACGTAATGCTAACAATAACAATGAAGCTTAGGCTATATAAACTAATTCTTTTCAACATTAAGTGGCCACCAGATGATGATAAAAAGCCACATAATAACAGAAATTACATTATCTTAAGTTGGCCTTGGGTTAGGGTAATATGCGGGTTAAATGGGTATTCGTTAGGCTACTGTTCAGGGGCTCTTTTTAAGCACTGCCTCAAGCCCCTTTTGTCAGTTTAGGCACTTATTTTCAAAAGGGTGTTTGGGGTTCAATTTGAGGCAGTATCAGCGCTTCATTTACCTCCAGCAATAGGGGAGATGTGATATTAGCCTTTTGTTTTAGCAATTTAGTGAGTGCTGTAAATGAGCTTAGTTTTGCAAAGCCAATGTTATACGCTTTTGCGAGAGCATCTAATTTCGGTGGTTTAGGGCTCACACCAATAGGCGTGATCCCCTCAGCCAACATGGAAGATTCTATTTCACCGTACCCTAGATTGTTCCACACAATGAATATGATCGGTAATTCAAGCGCTTTGGCAGTGGCTAATTCAGCTAAACAAAACTGTAACCCCCCATCGCCCGTTAAGGCAACGACAGGGTGATGGTTATATTGCAGGCGACGACCTAAGGCGGCGCCTATGGCCGCAGGTACCGCATAGCCTAGAGTGCCAAATCCTGTAGCAGAATTGAACCAAGTTTTTGGTGCAGGGGCTTCAAAATAACAATTACCACCATAAACTGGCTGGGTTGAATCGCCCACAATAATTGTTTCAGGTAGGGCGCTGGTAATGGTGCTTAAAAAGGTATGGTGTTGTTTATAAGCCCTAGATAGCTCTGTAAAGGCGCCTTGTCTGGTGGTGCGTGCACGGGCTTCACCCAAGCTAGCAGAGAGTCCTTTGTGATCTAATAAGGGCGTTAGGTATGTTAATGCTTGCAGCAGGTTACAGTGGATCCCAAGTTGCCTCGGCATATTGACTGCGCTTGGGTTAATGTCGATGCGAATAAGGTTTTTTAAAGCTGGGAATTTGCCGTTCACATCCATATCGTAATCGGTTTGCCCCATTTGTGTCCCTAGGGCGATAACGCAATCAGCGTGTGCTAACAAGCTACGTGTTGCATTTAAACTGGGGCTAGCAGGCACAGATAAGGGGTGGCCGGCCATAAGTCCACGGCCATTAATGGTGGTGACTACTGGTGCGTTAAGCGTATTAGCAAGCTTCTGAAGTTGTTGGTTTACATTTACTGCACCACCCCCTGCAAGAATAACAATTTGGCTATGTTGGTTAATAATAGACGCTGCATCGTGTATTTGCCCTAAAACTTCGGCGCTGTGTTGGTTATCAGCAGAGTTAGGTCGCTTCGCTACTTTGGCCACCTCTTCAGTGGCTAGCTGCCCAATAACGTCTAGAGGAATTTGCAGGTGCACAGGGCCAAGTGGAGTGCCATTAGTGTCACTTAGGGCGGCAAAAACTTGGGCAATCGTGTGTGTCACATGGTCATGAGTATTGAGCTGAAAGCTAGCGACTGTAAGAGGTTTAATTACGCTTGCCTGCTCTGGCATGGCGTGCAGGCAACCCTGTGATTCTGTGCCAGCACAATTCACTGTAGAGATCACAAGCATAGGAATGCTATCCCCAAGCGCTTGGCCCATGGCCGTAGCAATGTTAGTGAGCCCCGGGCCTGTAATTACAAAACATACGCCTGGCTTTGCTGTAATACGAGCGTAGCCATCCGCCATAAACCCTGCGCCTTGCTCATGGCGGGGTGTAATGTGTTTAATTTTAGAGGCAGCTAAGCCGCGGTATAACTCTAGGGTATGCACACCGGGTATACCAAATACGGTGTCTACACCATAAGCTTCCAATAGCGCTATGAGCTGCTGACCTTTGGTTAGTGGGGCTATATTACTCATTAAAGGGCCTGCTGGCATTGGGCAATGAAACTGCGAATACGCTTACACGCTTCCAACAATAAGGTGTCCTCCACAGTAAACGAAATGCGTATCCAACCGCATGACGCTTTGCCAAAAGCACCAGCATCAAGAACTGCCACGCCAGTGGTGTTATAAAGAGCGGTGGCAAATTCTAGGCCATTCATACTCAAGGCTCTCACATCCATCATAATAAACATGCCGGCACTAGGCTTAAGAACAGGGGTGGCTTTAATGTTACTGAGTGCGCCTAAGACTATGTCTCTGCGCTGTTTAAAGGTTGCCCTAATGAGTTCGCTGTGGACTTGTGATTGCTGCAGTGCGACGTAGGCAGCCGCTTGGGTGAACCCAGGTAAACCGTATAACATACATAAGCCTAAGTTAGAAAAATGCTCTATTAATGACACTGGCCCAATAGCCCAGCCTACGCGCCAACCGGTCATGGCATAGGTTTTTGATAGGCTGTTTAAAGTCACTGTGCGCTCAAACATGCCCGGTCGCTGGGCGATACTGATGTGCTCACCTTCAAATATGAGCTGGCCATAGACTTCATCCGCCATAACCCAAAGATCATGTTTTATGGCAAGGTCACAGATGGCGTCAATTTCATTGTCAGACATCATCACCCCTGTAGGGTTGTTGGGGTTGGTGATGAGTATCGCTTTGGTTTTAGCGGTAATAGCCGCTTGTGCAGCATTGGCATCAAAGCGAAAACCATTATCAGCAGACATGGGCACGGCAACTAAAGTTGCGCCAGATGCGCACAAGGTGGCTTCGTAGGTGACATACATTGGGTCTAGGGCCAGTACTTCATCACCTGGGTCTAATAAACATAAACTGGCAGCAAATAATGCATTTTGAGCACCAGCAAACAGCATAACATTGTCTGCGCTTAGCTGCTGGCCTTGGTCTGTCATTTGAGCTGATTGAAACTGTTCGGCGATGACCTGCCTAACCTCAGGGCGCCCATTGACTGATTGGTAATGGGTGTCACCCCCTTGAAGGGCTTCGATAGCCGCCTGGGTGATAATTCTAGGGGTAGCGAAGTCAGGATCTCCTACACTTAATACGATGACATCTTCGCCTGCTGCCGCAGCATGCGTGGCTATTTCATGAAGGTCCCATGCGGCGGCACCTTCGCCATTAATGCGGCTGGTTAGTTTAGAGAATTGCATGATTACCTTTATAATTAATGGCGTTATTGAACGACCGTACAATACTATTGAGCACTTGCTCAATAGTCAAATAAAGCCGACAATTAAGGCTCACTATTTTTCCCAGTTTTGGAGCTGTTTTGAAGAAAAAATCAGACCGTTTACCGCCTAACGAAAGACGAAGTCAGTTAATTGAAGCCACACTCATATGCTTAATGAGAGAGGGGGCTAGCGGTTTATCGTCACGTAAAATTTGTGCGCAAGCACAGGTTTCTGTGGGTTTACTAAATTATCACTTTTCTAGTCAAGAAGAGTTAGTGGCTATAGCTTATGAAGAAATATCTAGGCGCTACCATGAAGCCTTAAAAGCTCACATTGATGCCGATACAAAGAACCAAAACATGCCAATAAAAACCCTCGTATCCTGTGCTTTTGAAGCAGACATTATGTCTCCTGATCAGTTACGAGCATGGGTAGTGTTTTGGTCTAAAACCATTGATTCTAAATTAATGCGGGCCACCCATGGCCGTATTAACCAGCGGCTACAAAACTACCTTATACAAGTGCTCGCCAAGTCGTTGCCCAACAGTAACGTTGACCTTCAAGTATTAGCAATCGAGTACAGCGCCTTAACCGATGGGCTTTGGTTAGATTGGAGCCTAAATGGCGAACATCAAAGTTCCCAACTATGGCAAACTATTTTGAACCAGTGGTTACACCGTACCTTAATGTTAGCTTAGGCTGGCAGGCTTTACTTCAGTGTGGCATGTTTGTAGCATCACACAATTGAACGATCGTACAGCAGGTGATTAATTTCGCCATTAGTACTATTAGCTAACTGATAAATAACGTCTATACATTTACTAAAAGGAAATTTCCATGTCCAACTTTGGTTGTCAGTCTATGTCCCTGCCTCTTCAGCGAGTGTTGATGCGTGCGCCCCAAGAGAGTTTGTTGCAGGCTGACCCTAAACAATGGCACTACGGTGCCACATTTAATGGGGCGAAAGCATTAGAACAATATGAGGTTTTTCGTAAACTTGTGGTGGCCTGTGGTACAGAAATTATTCACATTCAAGACCATAATGATGGCTTATCCGATGCAATGTTTACCCATGATCCGTCACTCATGAGTGACCACGGTGCAATCATACTCAATATGGGTAAAGCCTTGCGCAAGGCAGAGCCTGCCATGCATGAACTGGCTTATGTTAACGCAGGAATTCCTATTTTAGGCCGTGTGGAAGGCAAGGGAAGTGTTGAAGGAGGTGATTGCATTTGGTTAGACCAAACCACGTTGGTTGTGGGGCGAGGGTTTCGTTCTAACCAAACAGGTATAGATCAGCTTATTGCCATGTTGAACCCTCACGGGGTTAAAGTATTAGGATTTGATTTACCAGTTTGGCAGGGTTCAGAGGCATGTTTGCACCTGATGTCGGTCATTTCGCCATTGGCACCAAAACTAGCTTTAATTCACGCACCATTAGTCCCTACTGCCCTTTATCAGTTGATGCAGTCTATGGGTATTGAGCTGGTTGAAGCGCCTCATGATGAATTTATAGCCAGCAGCGGCCTCAACCTTAACGTGCTACCTACGTCACCCTCAAAGTGTATTATGATTGAAGGTTTTCCACACACCAAAGCAGTCATGGAGGCCGCAGGTTGTGAGGTGATCACCTTTAGTGGTGATGCGTTATGTATTGCTTGTGAAGGCGGCCCAACGTGTTTAACACGGCCTATATATCGAGCCTAACCTTGACTAATTAAATACCCCTAACGGCCTATAAAAAGCTGATGTAAGGGCGGCATTACTTGAGTCATTTCAACCCCTAGCTCTTTGGCTGCATGGGTAGGCCAATACGGATCGTGGAGCATGGCTCTAGCCAATAGAACAATGTCTGCTTGGCCATCAGCAATGATGCCTTCGGCTTGCTGAGCCTGGGTGATTTCGCCTACGGCCATGCTCATTAAGCCCGAACCTTGGCGCACGTCTGCGGCCATACCCACTTGTTGAGCAATACCGCCATTGATCGAGCCTCGAGATGCTGGTGTGGCTCCGCCTGAGCTGCAGTCAACTATATCGACACCTAACACTTTGAGCCATCTGGCCACTTGAACGTTGTCTTCAACAGTGAGTCCGCCGTCTACCCAGTCGGTCATAGAGAGCCGCATGGCGAAAGGTAATCCTTGGGGCCAAGCTGCACGAACTTTCTCCGTCGTCTCAAGTAGCATACGGGCACGGTTTTTAAGGCTACCACCGTAACTGTCTGTTCGGGTATTGACCAGTGGTGACAAAAAACTATGCAGCAAATAACCATGTGCACAGTGAACCTCTAGCAGTTCATAGCCCGCCTCTAAAGCCCTTTTTGCTGCAGCAACAAAAGCGTTTTGCACCGTGTCAATATCCTCTTGCTGCATCTGTTTGGGGGCCTTCCATAGACGGGTGCCATCATCATCAAAGGCCTGGTCTGTTGGTCCATAGGTATTCCAGCCACCGTCTGCATCTGTCAGCTGTTGTCCACCTAACCAAGGGAGTGCGCTACTGCCTTTGCGGCCAGAATGTGCAAGCTGAACACCGGGCACTGCGCCTTGGCTTTTAATAAAAGCAGTAATGGGTTTTAAAGCGTTAACCTGAGTCTCGTTCCAAAGGCCCATGCAGCCTGGGGTAATGCGACCCTCAGGCAATACAGCGGTAGCTTCCACCATTACAAGTCCGGCACCACCGACGGCTTTAGAGCCAAGTTGTGCCATGTGCCACGCTTGAGCAACACCGTTAACGGCTTGATATTGACACATGGGAGCTACGCCAATGCGATTACGCAAGGTGATGTCTTTGATCGTGAGAGGGCTAAATAAGTGTGACATGGTTAAGCGTCCGATGCAGTCAAAATAATAATGCGACAGACAATGACATGCTCTGTCGCACGGGTCAATAGAGTTTACGGGGTGTGATAAAAAAGTTTAATTTACATTTGCTTCTACATAGATTTTGGTCTTATCATTGAGTTTTTGAGGCTAGGAATATGAACATAGGTCGCCACCAAACTAACGAGCGCACCAGTAAAGTTGTTGTACACAATAATGTAGCCTATCTGTGTGGTCAGGTTGCTGCGGACGCTGAGGCAGATATTATCGAACAGACCCAGACTATGTTGGCCAAAGTAGATGAGTTGTTAATGAGCGTAGGCTCAGATTCTACACGCATGTTAACAGCCACTATCTATTTAAAATCAATGGATGATTTTGCTGCCATGAACCTAGTATGGAACGCTTGGGTGCCTTCAGGCCATGCACCAGCAAGAGCCTGCGTGCAGGCGGCGATGGCAAGGCCTGCCTTGTTGGTTGAAATTTCTGTTACCGCGGCGTGTTAGCTGCTAGTTCAAAGCCCAAGAATCCACATAATGGCGCACTGTTAATAAGTGGCTATTTATTATTACTGTAACAAAGGCGAATTTAAATGCAGGATGTGTGTGTTTTTTGTGGTGCTAGCCCGGGTGAAAACCCTATTTTTATGCAATCTGCCAAAGCGTTAGGAGAGGCTATTAGTCATGCCTCTATGGGCTTAGTTTATGGCGGCGCCAAAGTGGGCCTAATGGGGCAGGTAGCTAACGCAGTGCTAGCAGGAGGGCAGAAGGTAGTGGGTGTAATCCCTCAGTCGTTTGCGCATAAAGTGTCGCACGAGGGTTTGACACAATTACATGTAGTGGATTCAATGCACACCCGAAAAGCCATGATGTTTGAATTAGCAGGGGCCTGTATTGCTTTACCAGGGGGTTTTGGTACCTTAGAAGAGTTGACAGAAGTACTCACCTGGGCACAATTAGGCTTTCACCAAAAGCCCATTGGTTTACTGAATATTAATGGCTATTATGATGCGTTATTAAGCTTTTTTGACCAAGCAGTTTTGGCTGGTTTTCTTAAGCCCAAGCACTTAGAGTTACTCATTGTGCATCACGACCCCACACAATTATTGCAGCTATTAAAAGACTACAAGCCACAAACAGTTGTTAAGTGGGCCAATTAATCAGATTTGTTAGCGAGTGACCTTATGATCGATACTAAAAAGTTTTACATTAACGGTGCATGGGTAACGCCCCAGTCAGATACCGAAATGGACGTAATAGACCCTTCCACGGAGCAGGTGTGCGCGGTTATTTCAATTGGGGATCAAGCCGATACAAATGCTGCTGTAGCTGCGGCTAAAGCAGCTTTTAACAGCTGGAGCCAAACTCCAAAGTCACACCGTTTAGTGTTATTGAAGCGGTTTTTAGAAATATACCAATCCCGTAGTGACGAAATGGGCCATGCGATTAGCCAAGAGATGGGAGCGCCCATTGATATGGCCCTTACCTCTCAAGCTGAATCAGGTTCAGGGCATACAGAGGGTTTAATTAGAGAACTAGAAAATTTTGAGTTTGAACGTGCGTTAAATGATCAAGAACCCAATGATAGAATTATTTATGAAGCTATCGGTGTGTGTGCATTAATCACTCCCTGGAACTGGCCCATGAATCAAGTAAGCCTAAAGGCCATTGCGGCTATGGCTGCTGGGTGTACGATGGTACTGAAGCCGTCTGAAATTGCACCATTATCTAGCTTAATCTTTGCTGATATGGTTCACCAAGCAGGTATCCCCGCAGGTGTATTCAACATGGTCAATGGCGATGGTGTAGGTGTTGGGTCTCAATTAACCGGTCACCCTGATGTTGATATGGTGTCTTTTACTGGCTCGACTAGAGCGGGTGCCCTTATCTCTAAAAATGCTGCAGATTCGGTAAAACGAGTGGCTCTAGAATTGGGAGGCAAAGGGGCCAACATTGTGTTTGCTGATGCCGACGAGAAAGCCATTTCACGAGGCATCAATCACTGCTTTAACAACACGGGGCAGTCTTGCAATGCACCAACAAGAATGTTGGTAGAGCGAAGCTTTTACCAACAGGCTTTGGCTTTAGCCGAAACGGCAGCTGCCAAGGTGCAGGTGGGCAGGGCCGCCGAACATGGGCGTCACATAGGCCCAGTTGTATCAGAGTTGCAGTACAACAAAATTCAAGCACTCATTAAAGTAGGCATTGATGAAGGTGCTCGGGTTGTTGTTGGGGGCCTTGGTAAGCCAGAGGGGTTAGAGACCGGTTATTTTGTTAAACCCACTATTTTTGCTGATGTAAATAATGACATGCAAATTGCTCGGGAAGAAGTATTTGGCCCAGTGCTATGTATGATTCCCTTTGATACAGAAGAGGAGGCCATTACCATTGCCAACGACACAGTTTATGGCTTAACCAATTATGTTCAAACTCAAGATAGTGCTAAAGCTAATCGCATTGCTCGCCAGTTACGCTCTGGCATGGTAGAAATGAACGGTACCTCTAGGGCCTCTGGCTCTCCATTTGGGGGCTATAAGCAATCAGGTAATGGTCGTGAAGGGGGTGTTTGGGGTTTAGAAGACTTTTTAGAAGTGAAGTCTATTAGCGGTTGGAGTAATGATTAAGTAAACTACTAGCTAAGTTGGCTCTTGCCATCTAGGCCAATTAGGCCAGCCATGTCTATTGAATTTGACATGGCTGGCCTGACTATCTAATGTTTAGGGTCTCACGTCATTTATAGTGACTAGCCCATTACTTTACCTTTTTAGATCACACATATGCTCATTACTCTCGCCGATTACCGCCGTATCTACTCAACAATTCACTCTCTATTAGTTGCTGATTCTGTCAATAGCCATGACGCTAGCATGCTGTTTAGCGTATATGGTGCGCAAATTCTAAAACGCCATTATGGCATTGCAGCGCAACCTGTTGTTGGTTCTGCGGCCTATCATCTGGGTTTACAGGCTAAAATATTGGCCTTTGGAGAGTACCAATCTGGGCACTTAAAAAGTAACGATAGGCAACACCACTGGTGGGTTGAAGCTGATGGGTGGATCATTGATTTTATGGCGCCTTTGTTTCCTTTACTGGTTAAGCGCTCAGGAAAAGAGGCTCACATTGAGCCTTGGATGATGCAAAAGCCGATGCTTAAAGCAAAAAAATCCTTATCATCAGTACAAAATAAAGGCGACTTCTTGCTAGTGAAGAATGATCCTTTGGCAAGTCAGAAAATGTCGCAAATGGTGACAGAAAAAGCTCATATACAAAGGGGTAAGTTAGCCCTAGACTGGTTTGTTAAGACCCCTAAAAAAATGTCATCACCATTGACTGTTAAGTTTGAAGGAACCATAGATGCTAGTAAAAAGAAACTCATCCCCTATAAAAGCTTCCTAGTGAGTGGCTCTTGGTAGCTGGGTAGAGGCACGCCTTTGGTTTCCTACGCAGCCCGTCTAGATAAATTTATTAGCCAAGAGCTTGGTTATAAAAAACGCCAAGTCCAGCTGTTGCTGGCTCGTGGATTGGTGACTTTAGACGATGTTATTTGTTACCAGGGTGACCAGCTTATTGGTCAGTTTTCAAAACTAGAAGTTGAGGGTAGGCTATTAAGGCACCACACGCCTATATACCTGATGCTGCATAAACCAGCAGGGATTGTCAGCGCCACGGTTGACGATAAACACACCACGGTGCTGGACCTTCTGCCATCAAAGTACTGTGGCTTGCACATTGCCGGGCGCTTAGATCTGCAAAGTACGGGTTTATTGCTGTTAACCAACGATGGTCAATGGTCTCGCAAAATTACTCACCCAGGCACCAAACTCCCTAAGCACTATACGGTCACCTTAGGTAACCCCATTACCCAAGAGCAAGTTGATGGTTTTGCTGAGGGTATTTATTTTGCTTTTGAGGATTTGACCACGGCCCCTGCGCAATTGAGTATAACTGCTGCTAAAAGCGCTCAAGTAATATTAAACCAAGGGCGCTACCACCAAATTAAACGGATGTTTGGCCACTATAGTAACCCAGTGCTAAGTATTCACCGCACCCAAGTGGGGCATATTAAATTACCCATCGATTTGGCTCCTGGTGATTACCGGGTGGTTTCAGACCCCTTGCACTTTTGAGCGTAATTTTTTAGTGTGCCCCTTTTGAGTTTTACTATCCAAACGCCTGGTTTTAGAGCCTTTGGTGGGTTTGGTGGCTATTCTACGTTTTTCTTGCACCATAGCCGCTTTGATCACCTCGGATAACTGGTCTAAGGCGGTTTGACGATTTGAATCTTGGCTACGACTAGCTTGAGATTTGATGATAATTTTGCCCGAGGCGCTGATACGATGGTCTGATGTGTGGAGTAGTTTTTGTTTTACGTAGGCTGGCAAAGAGGTCGAGGCACGGATGTCAAAAAACAAATGTACTGCGGTAGAGGTTTTGTTGACGTGTTGACCACCGGCACCTTGTGAGCGAATAAACTGCTGCTCAATTTCGTGGGCGGGAATGAAAATACGGTTAGATATTTTTAACATCTGCTCTCCTGGCTATGGTTTCAGCAAGTGTTTTTGTTGAAACTCAGGGCTTACCTTTGTGAGCCAGTAACTCATGGCGCTAGTGAAGATAAAAGCAAACACTAGCCGAAACCATAATACACCAGACAGGTGGGCACCTAGTAAAACAACTAGTAAGGTATCTTCAATAAGGCTATGACAAAAGCCAAGAAGTATTAAAGAAGTAAACACGTCCTTTTTAGACACATGGCCGGCACGGGCCTCTTTAATTAATAACCCACCACCAAAAGACAGCCCTAGGGTAATGCCCACTAAGGTTATTGTTGTGGCTTCTTTACCAATACCCATCAGTTTAAGCATTGGACGCAACATCCATTGGATAATCTTTTCTACCCCAATAACCCGCAGAATTTTTAAAAAAGCGAGCAGCACGATGATGATGATCTGAATCATGGCCAAGGCTTTTAATTGGCTGAAGAACCAATGACCCAATCCATCGGCAATCGGTTCTGGTTGCCATGCCATTTGCGCAGGTTCTTGTAGCCATTGAGTTTGGTCATAAAACACATGTAATAACCAAGCAAAAGCAAAGGCGCCAAAAAGGCGTGTAATAATGGCCACTCGCATCCTCATGCCGGCCAATTGAGCAATACGAACCTCAATGGGCAGGCCATGAGCCATGAGCAGTAGGCCACTTAATACAGTCATTTGTGCCACGGTTAAATTGCTATCAGCAGCGTATGAGTATAGTACAATTATGCCGCCGTAAATATTGGTAGCAATGGTCGTTGCCCACACTAAGCCCATTTCTTGGGGCAAGCCCACAAGTGCCATAAGAGGCCCAAGCCACTGTCCTAAAAGTGCTATACCACCTACTTCTTCCAACACCTTAACAATTAAAATGATGGGCACCATAAGCTTAAAAAGAGGCCATGAAACGGCAATAATTTCATTAAACAGTTGTTTAAAAAATTGGCGCACTTGAAACATGAAACTTACCTTAATTTAGACTGATGATGGGTGCAGAGTGATGTAACACATGTGACTAAACCAGTAGGCGATGGTAACTGATTTGTGCATCTATGTCTTAGATTAGACACATCCATTGACACCGAATACAACCCCGTGCACTATGCGCAGCCAGCTCAAATTCACCGGATAAACTTAATGAGTAGCGCACTGCTCTTAGCCTTAATACCCACTTTCTTTTTTGTATCTGTGACACCAGGAATGTGCATGACGTTGTCTTTAACTCTGGGCATGACTGTTGGCATTCGCCGCACTATGTGGATGATGTTAGGTGAGCTTTTTGGGGTAGGGCTAGTCGCTGTGTTAGTCGTTATAGGTGCTGCAGCACTTATTGTTCAATACCCTCAGTTATTTGTTATGCTTAAACTAGCAGGTGGGGGTTATTTGCTTTATTTGGGCGTGCAGCTTTGGCGTTCGCGAGGCAAAATGGCCATCGACCTTGATGGAGCACCCAAAAACACTGGACGTTTGCAATTAGCCAGTCAAGGGCTTATTACCGCCATTGCCAACCCTAAGGGGTGGGCTTTCTTTATCGCCCTATTACCACCCTTCATAGATCCTGCACTGCCCTTGCCAAACCAACTGGTTATGCTTTTAAGTGTTATCTTAACCCTAGAAGCCATGTCTCTTATGTTATACGCCTTGGGCGGGAAGAGCCTTAGTAAGGTGTTACAAAAAAGTGGTAATGTGCGTTTAATGAATCGTATTGCAGGCACCTTAATGGTAGGTGTGGCAGGTTGGTTAGCGCTGGGCTAATAGATTAAGTTAGCAATAAAAGGAGAAGGTATTAATGAAATTACAAAAGTGGCGTTGGTTGGCGCTATTAACGAGTTTTGTCATTATTTTTGCCAGTGCTAGTTATATAATTTCCTATCAAACCTTTATTCAAACCGAAAAACAAGGCGCCCAAGATCGAGCCAACCATTACCAGATTTTATTAGCTGGCATGCTTGATCAGCACAAACCCCTGCTCAGTGTGCTGACAGAAGACCCTGCAGTGATTAGTACCTTGTTTAAACCTCTTCCTAATTCACAGGCAGAACCGCAGGCTCAGCAGCAACTTAAGTTAAGCCAGCTCAACGCACGTTTGCATCGCTATGCCACACTTTCTGGTTTAGAGGCGATCTATCTAATGGATCAACAAGGGCTTACAAAAGCCACTTCTAATTACCAACAAGACCCTAGTTTGTCATTTATGAATAAAAACTATGGTTTTAGACCTTACTTCAAATCTGCTATTAACGGCGATAAAGGTGCTTATTTTGCTGTGGGCGCTACCACTGGATTACCCGGTTATTTTATCTCTAGCCCGGTAATAAATGAAAAGGGTCATGTGATTGGTGTACTTGCGGCTAAAATTGATGCGGCAACGCTGTCTGTTTTTTGGCAATCTACAGAAGATTTAGGCTTTATCAGTAATGATACAGGGGTGATTATTTTGGCTAGCGAAAGAGCTTGGCTTTATCAGACCATCACCCCCTTAAACCCCCTTCAAATTAATAGGATTCGTTCCCAAAAGCAGTTTGCTGGTGGGCTTTTATCGGCCCTCTCTTGGTACCCGATGGATGATCTATTTGTGTCGGTAGAAAATAAAGATTACCTTTACACACCCTTTAAAATCGGCACTTCAGGCTGGATGCTTCATTCGTTATCAGACCCCGCTGTAGCCAAAAAAAATGCTGCCTTTGTGGCGCTTGTGGTCAGTGCGTTGTTATTGTTACTAGTTAGCTGGGGGCTCACAATACGGTCTAGAACAATTAAGCAATCTCTAATGAAAAGTGAGCTAAATCGGGCAAAATTAGTACAAATGAACGACAACCTAGAGACTGAAATAGGTGAGCGACATCATGCTGAAAAGCGGCTTTCTTTAGCCCAACAGAAACTCGTTCAAGCCAACCGTATGGCGGCTTTAGGCCAGCTCTCGGCGGCAGTGATTCATGAGTTAGGGCAGCCTTTAGCGGCCTTTAAAAATTATATTACTGCAGCAGAAATTGATCCTGATGGAGAAGATATGGGCCAACTGTTGGCTAATTTACACTCAGTGGCATTGCGTATGCAAAGCACCACTTCTCAATTACGCTTTTTTTCCCGACCTGACGAAACTAAATTTATTCTAGTGGACCTTCAGCAAGTTATTGCCAGCGCCATAAAACTTACGCGCGCCCAATGTGATACCGCCCAAGTAAATTTGCAATGGGCCCCTAATAGCGGCGTTCAAGCCTGCGTTATGGGCCAGAGTTTGCGCTTGGAGCAGGTCATTGTTAATCTATTGATTAATGCCTTTGCCGCTGTTAATGACAGCGGGCAGGTTATTATTAGCTTAGAGCATGACCAGCAAAATTGGTTGTTAAGAGTCATCGACAATGGGGCTGGTTTTGGGGCTCAAGACCCAGAGGAGTTGTTTGAAGCCTTTTACACGACTAGGGCCAGTACCGATGGTATGGGTTTAGGGCTGGCTATTAGTGCAGCCATTGTCAATGAGCACCATGGCCAAATATGGGCCCAAAATAGTTCTCAAAATACCATACACAAAGGTGCTGAATTTGTGGTCACCATCCCCCAGGCGGTTTAAACCTAAATGAAAAACATGCATTCTAATTACAAAGTCTTAATTATAGATGATGACGCAGAAGTTCGGCGCTCTTTAGTGCATTTATTTGAGCGAGCCAAGTGGCAGGTTAGCGAGTTGTCCAACGCCCTTAACGGTGTTAAAAAAATTATCAGTATCAATCCAGATATTGTCATTTCAGACGTAAAAATGCCTAATGTCAGTGGTTTACAGCTATTCGAAGAAACCCTTGCCAGTGAATCCTGTCCACCATTTATCTTTGTCTCAGCCCATGCTGATGTGGCTATGGCAGTGAAGGCTATGCAGCAGGGTGCCTATAGTTTTTTGGAAAAGCCCTTTGACCCAAAGCGTCTGTTGATGGCAGCCCAAAATGCAGCCAAACAATGTCGCTTACAGCGTCAAAATCATCAATTGCATGCGCAAATAGCGGCACTTTCTGGCTTAGATCAATTGTTGGTAGGTAATAGTCCTGCGCTCGTTAAAGTGAGGGGTGAATTGCACCAATATGCCCAAATATTAGCTCCTGTAATGCTGCATGGAGAGACGGGTTCGGGAAAAGAATTGGCGGCACGTGCGTTACACAACTTATCACAACACTCATCTCAACCCTTCGTCACGGTAGATTGTTCAGCGATGGCGATGGATCACTTTGGTGCCATGATGTTTGGTTCGTCTACCCAAGAAACCTGTTACTTGCAGGCGGCTGAGGGTGGTACATTGTTTTTAGATGAGCCCAGCGCCCTGTCTAATAAGCAGCAAGCTGCGCTATTAAGGGTGGTCGATACGGGTCAGTATCACCCGTCCGACTCTATTGCTGTTAAACACGCTAACGTACGCATAGTTTCAGCCACCAACGGCAGTGTAGAGCAACAAATTGTTAGTGGTCAATTGCGTGAAGATTTGGCCTTTAGGCTTAATAATTTCGCCATTACTATGCCCAGTTTGCGTGATTTTAGTGATGACATTTACATGCTGTTTAACTATTTTAGTGAACACTATTTTCGCCTTTATGGCACCCCCATAGTGCCCCTTGATACCGAAGACATTAGCAGTATTATGGCGCATACATGGCCTGGTAATGTGAGAGAGCTAAAGCATCTGGCAGAACGCCGTGTAGTGCGCAGCCAGCAAGGTGATAGCTCTGTCTCGTTAGCCATGAGACAAGTTGAAGGCAACCACAATAATGCTAATAAATCTATGTTGAGGCCGGCGGTAGCGGCCTTTGAGCGAGCGCTTATTGCCCAGTCCCTGATTGACCATGAAGGTAAAATGGAAGTGGTCGCAGAAAGCCTTGGTATTGGTCGGCGCACTTTGAATGAAAAGATGGTTAAGCTAGACTTGGACAAATCTAGCTTTTTATAACTCGGCGGAATTCCGCAGGCAAGTTCTATTATAATTAGCAATTTTCTTCCTAGCCAAAAGTTCTACCCACCCAGTAAACTGACGCCACAAAAATAATCAAACTTAATTAAAGAGAACTAATATGTTTAATAAAGCAATTAAGACGGGTATCTGCGCAGCGGTGGCGTTAGCTGTTTCTGGCGAAGTATTAGCTGAGCAATGGGATGTGTCTTTGTGGGGCAAGCGACGCGCATTCACTGAGCATGTAGAAAAATTAGCAGAACTTGTTAGTGCAAAAACTAATGGTGATTTCACCCTTAATATTTCCTATGGTGGCTTGTCAAAGAACAAAGAAAACTTAGATGGCATTGCGATTGGTGCCTTCCAAATGGCGCAGTTTTGCGCAGGTTACCACCGTGATAAAAACCCATCCATCACTGTACTTGAGCTACCTTTTTTGGGTGTTAACTCACTTGAACAAGAAAGATCGATTTCCCAAGCTGTGTATCAACATCCGGCCGTACAAAAAGACTTGGCCCGCTGGAATGCAACCTTGTTGATGCCTTCGCCGTTACCTCAGTACAATATTGTGGGTGTGGGTGAGGCACCTCAAACATTGAATGACTATGCTGGCCTTAGTGTGCGCGCTACTGGCGGTATAGGTAAGGCTATGGCGGCAGTGGGCGCAGTACCTACCTCTATGTCGGCATCTGAAGTACGTCAGGCATTGGATAGTGGTGTAGTTAAGGCGGTAGCTTTTGCGCCTCATGCGCACATGTCATTTGGCACTGTTGAGGCCGGCAAATGGTGGACGACTAACTTGAACCCTGGTACTGTAAATTGCCCTGTAGTGGTTAATTCAGACGCACTAGCAGACTTGTCCGACGCTCATCGCGCCGCTTTGTTAGGTTCCGTTGATGAATCCTTAGATCACTATATCGCAACCTATAATGGTAAAACTATGAATGCCTGGGGCCCAACCCTAGAAGCAAAAGGTATTCAGTCAATCTCCTATACTAATGCAGAACTTGATGCCTTTAAGGCTAAAGTTGCAGGCCCTGCAGCGGCTTCTTGGATCGCTGATAATACGGCCAAAGGGCTTCCAGCCCAAGAGTTGTATGACCTTGTTACGGGTTTAATTGCTAAGTAGGCCCATCTCACTAATAGCCTACGTCTGCCCCTAGGGGTAGGCATGGCTTGGAGGTTGTATGGCAGGTGTAGGTCAAGTACTTGAAGATGGCTCAGTTCTGAGCCGCATAGACCAACAGTTACATAAGTTAGAATCAACATTAGCCCTTGTTAGTGGCTTAGCTATATTTAGCCTCATGCTTTTAGCTGTGGTGTCAGTGGCAGGCCGGCATTTTTTTAATATGCCACTACCAGGGTATGTGGATTGGATCGAACAAGCCATGCCCCTTATTGCATTTATGGGTATCGCCTACACCCAACGCAATGGTGGCCATATTCGCATGGACATGTTGGTGGCTCAGCTTAATGGCAGAGCTTTATGGTTGTTTGAATGGCTTACCAGTTTGTGTGTTCTAGCGTTAATATGTTTGCTTATTTGGGGTTCTTGGTCACATTTTTCTCGTAGTTTTGACTTTGCTTCGCCTTGGTGGAGCCGAGACAGTTCCATGGATATCTCCCTACCACTTTGGCCTGCTAAGCTAATGGTGCCACTGGCGTTTTCAGTGTTGGCATTGCGTATGGTGATTCAATTGTGGGGGTTTGGCGTTGCTTTTGTAACCAACGCAACTGTGCCTGTGGCGGTGCCATTGGTGCTAGATGCAGCTACGCAGGCAGCCGCAGAATCGCAATATATTTTGGCTGATGAAGAGGTTCAGCGTCCGTGACTAGTATTGAAATTGGTATTGTTGTATCCCTGTGTATGCTGATTATGGTTATCATTGGTATGCGAGTTGCCTTCGCTGCCGCATTAGCTGGCTTAGTAGGCTTAGTGTGGATTTTTTGGGCCAAAAAAGGCTTTGATCCAAGTGCTTTTTGGTGGGCTTTAGGTGTTGCTACAAAAACGGCAGGTCAAGTTCCTCACTCAAAAATATCGGCCCAAGCCTTATCTTTAATTCCTACTTTTATACTTATTGGTTATCTTGCCTACCATGCAGGCTTAACTAAAGCGTTGTTTGAAGCTGCAAAGCGCTGGGTGGGCTGGTTGCCAGGTGGCATGGCCGTGGCTACTATTTTTTCTACTGCAGGTTTTGCTGCTGTGTCAGGTGCATCGGTGGCAACGTCTGCCGTGTTTGCACGGATCGCAATACCTGAAATGCTTAAGGTTGGCTACGATAAACGCTTTGCTGCAGGTGTGGTTGCTGCGGGAGGCACTTTGGCCTCTTTAATTCCGCCTTCAGCCATTCTTGTGGTTTATGCCATTATTGTTGAGCAAGATGTGGGTAAGCTGCTCCTGGCTGGCTTTGTGCCTGGGGCGTTTTCAGCCCTCATTTATGCGGGCTTAATTGTGGGTATTGCGGTGCTTAAGCCTGGCTTTGGCCCATCGGTTTCAGGTTATACCTGGGGTGAGCGCTTTAGATCCTTGCCTCCAGCCCTGCCTATTGTGGCGGTAGTGGCTATCATTATTTTATTTGTTTACAACCCCTTTGGTGACGCCATTGGCACACCCACTGAGGGTGGTGCACTGGGTGCTTTTGTAGTGTTCTGTATTGCCTTAATTAATGGCATGCGTTGGCCTGCCTTAAAGGAAGCGTTGCTGGAATCGGCTAAGCTTGCGGTGATGATTTTCACCATCATTTGGGGGGTACTTATTTTTGTCAGGTTTTTGGGCTTCGCAGGTTTGCCCACGGCTTTTTCTGAGTGGATTGTTTCCCTTGACCAAAGCCCTATGTTGACCCTGGTATTTATCCTTTTAGCTTATGCTGTATTGGGTATGTTTATGGATGCCATTGGTATGTTATTACTGACCTTGCCGGTAGTTTATCCGGCCGTGATGGCACTTAATGGTGGCGAGTCTGTCAGTGCGGCTGACAGTGTGTTCGGTATGTCAGGGCCCATGTGTGCAATCTGGTTTGGTATTCTGGTGGTTAAAATGGCTGAGTTTTGTTTAATTACTCCACCCATAGGCCTTAACTGCTTCGTTGTTGCCGGGGTACGTGATGACTTGTCGGTGCAAGATGTATTTAAAGGTGTGACACCATTCTTTATTGCAGATGCCTTTACCATTGCCCTGCTAGTGTCTTTTCCTGCCATTGTATTATGGCTGCCGCGCATGGCTGGCGGCTAGCCTTAGGTGCTCAGGTGGGGCTAAAATGCAGCTGTGCCCTGGTTTATTGCTAGCGTGTTAGGTCTAGCTATAAGCAAGGGGATGTTACTCGTGGTGACGCAATCTATAGATTAAGCCACAGCCTAAAAACATGATGCCGCAGGAAATGATAATACTTAATTGGTAGCTGCCAGACCATTGAGATAAAACACCAGCGGCTGCTGGAGCCGCCATCTGAGCCACGCCATAGGATAACGTCATCTTACCCATCATTTTTGCAGGGCGAGTAGGAAAGTATCGTCCCGCCATGGTAAGGACAAGGCTTACAATGCCAATAAAGGTGCCGCCAAATAAGCCAGCACCTATAAAGGTCCAGATTAAACCTGGGCTTAAAATGGGGATAAGCATACCGGTGAACTGTAGAACAAAAGCTAACAGTAAGGCGTTTAAATTGCCAAGCTTACGGGCTACTAGGTCCCAAATAATGCACGCTGGAGCAGCCGCTAGGCCAATGATCATAAAGGTTACTGAGCCATATTCATGGTCTCCAGTAATTTGATTTACATGGGCAACGATGAACGTGGTAATAACAGCGTAACCCACGCCTGCACAAAAATAGGCCAACATAAACGTCTGCAGAAACTGCTGTGATGGTGGCCTGTCAACCATTTTTTCACCACCCACGTTATAGCCACTCGTATTGGGTTTAGGCAACCAAAACCACGCAGGGATCGCTAATAAACAGCCTAATGCGGTGAACCAAAACCAATGTTGCTGCCAACTGATCTGACCTGCAACTAGGTAAACAAAAAGAGCTGTGAAAAAGATTCCAGAACCCATGCCAATAAAGTGAATGCCTAACTCTGAACGTAATTGATGACGCAGCAACCAATGCATTACCAAGCCTGATCCTAGCAATAATCCAGCTGCACTACTTAAGCCTGAAAAAAACCTTAATAATCCCCATAACCAAAAGTTTTGAGTTAGCCCTAAGCCTACAGTGGTGGCCAAAGCAACCAATAAGCCTAACCGGTAAAGGCGATCTTTTTTGGCCAAATCACTAATGTTTGCTGCAATCAACGCACCACAAAAATAGCCAGCATAATTAAAAGCTGCTAACCAGCCACCTTGAGCAACGCCAAGGCCTGCGTGTTGTTGCATCAGGGGAAGCATCGGGGTGTAGGCAAACCGAGCGATGCCAATCATTAAAATAAGGCTAGCAATGCCAGCACTCAACACTTTAACACGTTGAACATTGTGCAGCAGCGGGGCAGAAGCAGTATTGGGCATGAGGAGCCTGTGTGCGCGTAAAAGGCGATGGCCCCTATTATGGCGAGGCCTTGCATACAATACAATCTAGACATTAAGCTAACAGGACTTTTGCATCGTCTTCGGCTAAACTTTCGCTGCGTGGTTTTACGCGCAACCTTACCCGTTAAATGGAGATATATTATGGAAGATACAACACAAAACAGACCCTATAGAGCAAACTGTAATAGCGTCTTAAACGGCATGGGGTTTAATTTATTAGTGGGCAGCATGCCAAAAAATGTGGGGTTCTCAAAGCATGCCGTCTAGCGCTGGGTTAACTAAGTCCCGCGGGCAGGTTGTATTTTCAGGATTTTTCTTCGCATATTTTTGTTGTTTTGGTTTAGTGTTGCCATTTCTGCCGTATTGGATGGTAAGCCGAGGTTTAGATGCCCAAGAGGCGGCACTAATTCTTAGCTCTGCATTTGTGAGTAAAGTGTTTTTTGGATTGGGTGTGGGTATCTTGGCAGACGTCACTGGCCATAAAAAACGCTGGATATTACTCTTGTCAGTACTGGCTTTTTTTGGGTTTAGTTTGTTCGTACAGTTTGAAACCTTTTGGCCCATGCTCACCGTTTGGTTTGTGGTAGGCGCTTTGCAAACTACCCAAGTGCCCATGGTAGACGGATTAGCAATAGCTGCTGCTCGGCTTGGAAAGCTTAATTACAGTAGTGCGCGCTTATGGGGCTCTGTTGCTTTTATTGCGTCCTCTACCTTAAGTGGGCTTTACATTGCAGCATACAGTATTGATGCTTACCCAAAATTACTTTTGGTGCTGGCGGCTATTGTTATTGTTTTTGCTTTATCTTTGCCAGATATCCGCCCACAATTTAAAGCAAGCCGTAAACTAGCGTTTTTGGAGTTGTTTAAACTACCTGGGTTTATAGCTATAGTTGCTGTTGGCTCTTTATTGCAGGCTAGCCATGGAGCCTTGTATACCATTGGAACCTTGCACTGGCTTGAGGCGGGTATAAGTGAATCAATCATCGGTCTCCTTTGGGCACAAAGCGTAGCTGCAGAAGTAGTGCTGTTTGCCATTGGTATATGGCTGTTAAGTAAAGTGGGTGTTAAAGGCTTGCTGTGGATGGCAGTCATTGCAGGCGTTGTACGTTGGCTTACATTGGGATGGTCGAGCAATGTAAGCGTACTTTTTACTGTGCAAATACTGCACGCCTTTACCTTTGCTGCAACTCACTTAGCGATCACTCAATACATTACCCAAAAAGTACCAGACCAATTAACAGCCTCTGCCCAAACCTTTTATGATGCTCTTGCTCTGGGTGCATTAATGGGTATGAGTATGACGTTAGTGGGGGGGTTGTATGAACATATTAATGCGCAAGTCTTTTGGGCTATGGCATTTTTATCCCTTTGTGCAGGCGTTGTGCTAAAGCGCTATGCAAAATTAATTTAACCCCACAGAGTAATTATTATGACTTTAGACTCGCTTTATGAAACGTTAACTTTTGTCCATTTAAGTACTATTGGGCCTGCGTTTCTAATTGCTAGTTACATGATGGTGACGAAAAAAGGCTCGGGGCAGCACAAATATTTAGGTCGTATTTACATGGTATTAATGCTATTTACTGCCGTGGTTACTTTATTTATGTCGGCTCAAGTTGGCCCTAAGCTGTTTGATCACTTTGGGCCTATTCACCTGCTTAGTGTGTTGGTGCTTTATTCGGTACCATCAGCCTACTTTGCCATCAAGTGTGGCAATATAAAAAAGCACAAGCGCGCCATGATAGCGCTATATGTTGGCGGCATGTTAGTTGCGGGGGGGGTTTACCTTAGTGCCTGGGCGCTTTCTTGGCGACCTAGTCTTCGGTTAAGTTAGGCCGCCGCATAAAACCTATGTAAATGAAGATAACAGTTCATCAATTTGGCCCACCTGGGGGTAGTGCCCAAATTGAAATGCATCACTTTTATAGCCGCCACACTGTAAGTGGCTAATCGGATACATGATCTGGTTTATGAATGATAAGAATAATGTTAAATTTTAAGATGATTGCTTCTATCTTTTTTAAGGTATTCAGTTATGTCCTCTAATGATCCCTTGTTACAGCCCTTCAAGCTAAAGCACTTGACCCTTAAAAATCGTATTATGATGACCTCTCATGAGCCAGCTTACCCAGAAAACGGCATGCCTAAAGAACGTTACCTTGCGTATCACTTGGAACGTGCTAAAGCGGGAGTTGCACTCACTATGACAGCGGGGTCAGCCACTGTTTCTAGGGATAGCCCGCCAGTATTCAACAATATATTGGCGTATAAGGATGAAGTTGTGCCTTTTTTAAGAGACATGGCAGACGCCTGCCATGAGCACGGTTGTGCAGTAATGTTGCAATTAACCCACCTGGGTCGGCGTACAGGTTGGAATAAAGGTGATTGGCTGCCTGCTGTGTCTCCGTCACACCACCGCGAAGCAGCTCATCGTGCTTTCCCTAAAAAATTAGAAGGTTGGGACATTGACCGTATTATTAGTGATTATGCTGATGCCGCTGAGCGCATGTATGCTGCAGGCTTAGATGGTATCGAACTGCAAGCATATGGGCACTTAATGGATCAGTTTTGGTCGCCCTTAACCAATACTCTAGAAGCACCTTACGGTGGCTCATTAAACAACCGAATCCGGTTCACCTTAGAAGTGCTGCAAGCCATTCGTGACCGGGTAGGAGAAAAGTTTATTGTCGGCGTTCGTTACACAGCAGATGAGGCTTATGCCGGGGGAATTAATCCAAGTGAAGGGATTGAGATTTCTAAAATTCTACGAGATACCGGTCATGTAGACTTTCTCAATGTCATTCGTGGGCGCATTAATACTGATGCGGCCCTCACAGATGTCATTCCGATTATGGGTATGAAAAACTCTCCTCACCTAGACTTTGCGGGTGCCGTGCGTGAGGCAACGGGCTTCCCCGTGTTTCATGGCGCTAAAATACCTGATGTTGCCACAGCACGCCACGCCATTGCCAACGGTAAGCTAGATATGGTGGGCATGACTCGAGCGCATATGGCAGACCCTCACTTGGTACGCAAAATCATGCAAGGTAAAGAGGCGGACATACGTCCTTGTGTGGGCGCTAATTATTGCTTAGATCGTATTTACCAAGCAGGTGATGCTTTGTGCATTCACAATGCAGCTACAGGGCGAGAGCTCACCATGCCCCATGATATCGCTAAGGCTGATGTGCGTAAAAAAGTGGTCATCATTGGCGCAGGGCCAGGTGGTTTAGAGGCGGCTCGGGTTGCGGCTGAAAGAGGTCACCAAGTGGTCGTATTAGAGGCAGCAGCTGAGCCTGGTGGGCAGATACGCCTTACCGCACAAACGCCAAGGCGTGCAGAAATGATGGAGATTATTAATTGGCGTATGGCGCAATGCCAGGCCAAAAAAGTTGAATTTCACTTCAACACTTGGGCCCAGGCGAGTGATGTTAAGACACTTAATCCAGATGTGGTTATTGTTGCTACCGGCGGTATGCCTGATACTGATGTGCTGGCTTCGGGTAACGAACTTGCAGTGTCCAGCTGGGACATTCTTTCTGGCGATACTAAGTTTGGTAAAAATGTACTTATTTTTGATGACGCTGGTGACCACCCAGCATTGCAGGCTGCAGAGCTGCTAGCTAACAGCGGTGCTAAGGTAGAAATTATGACACCTGATCGAAGCTTCTCACCTGATGTTATGGCAATGAACTTAGTACCCTATATGCGCAGTTTACAAGATAAAGATGTGACCTTTACTGTGACCTATCGAGTAGCGAGTGCGCGGCGCATTGTCGATCAAATTGAACTAACCTTAAGTAGTGATTATGGCAGCATTAACAAAACTCGATTGGTGGACCAGCTTGTAATTAATCATGGCACTTTGCCTTTGGATGGTCTCTATTTTGACTTAAAGCACGGTGCGTCTAACCAAGGGGAGCTAGATCATAGGGCTTTCATTAAGGGATTGCCTCAAACTCAGGTTCGTAACCCCGGGGGGAGTTATCAGCTATTCCGTATTGGTGATGCCGTTGCTGCACGTAATACCCATGCTGCTATCTATGATGGCTTGCGCCTCGCTAAAGACATTTAACGTGAGTTTATAAGGGTTTAATTCGCCTTATAAATTAA
>TARA_B110000093_G_scaffold75663_1_pt1 | contig 27581 bp, 24 predicted proteins | sample TARA_B110000093 | Tara Oceans TARA_B110000093 (sample SAMEA4397390) | marine metagenome | biome: Polar Biome; feature: [MIX] marine epipelagic wind mixed layer (ENVO:01000061); material: water (ENVO:00002006), including particulate matter (ENVO:01000060) such as... | depth 10-100 m | reverse complement strand
CCTAAGTTTTGTCGGTAACTAGATAAATTCACCTTAGATAAATCATTCCCGTCAATTGTTACAACCCCATCTGAAGGGGTTAAAAAACTTGCTGCTAACCCCGCTATCGTAGACTTGCCACTTCCTGATGTTCCAACAAGAGCAGTTATGCTGCCTTTTTCAGCCTTGAAATTAAGGTTATGAATCACCTCTTTTCCTTCATCATATGAATAAGAAACATCTTTAAATTCAATATCTCCCTTTAACTCTTTTAAAATTATCGTTCTAACTGCCTTATCATCTTCAGGATCTAAATTCATAATTTCCTCTGTACGATCTAATCCAGCAAATCCTTCAGTCATTTGACTACCGATATTACTCATTTGCACAATTGGCGCAATCATGAAACCTAAATAAAGTGTAAAAGAGAAAAACTCTCCTGTTGTCATCGAGTTTTCACCACTCCCTTCCATCATAAAATATCCACCAATACCCATAATCCCAGCAGAAGCTAAACCTAAAAGAAACTTTGATGAATTCGTAATTATTGCAGTTGCGGTTAAACTTTTTCTTACGTTTTCAAATAAACGATCGACTCCTTTTTGAAACACCTTATTTTCTTGTTCTTCAGCATTAAAGCCCTTAATAACCCGTACACCGTTTAAGGTTTCGGTTAACCTTCCCGTTACTTGTGCATTTATCTTCCCTCTATTTCTAAAAATCGGACGGATATAACCAAAAGCCTTCAGGGCAATTACGGCAAATAAAGCAACAGGAAGTAATACAAATAGAGTCATCCAAGCATTTATCTTAATCAGAAAAAAGAGAGAAGCTATGGCCGTTAACGTTCCTCCTACTAATTGAACCAGTCCAGTTCCTATAATATTTCGAACCCCCTCTACGTCAGTCATGATTCGAGAAACCAATTCTCCTGACTTACTATTATCGAAATAGGAAATAGGTAGGGATAAAATCTTTCGTTGAACTTTAGCTCTTAGCTCTGATATTAATAATTGTGCTTCAACACTTAATAGTTTCGTTAACAAAAAACCAACTGAGGATTGGATAAATAAAGCTGCTACAACAATGAATAAAACGTTATATAAACCAGACATGTCACTATTTGGCACAACATTATCCAATAACTCTTGACTTTGCCATGGTATCACCAAACTTGCAGCCCTACTTAGAATAATTAAGAATAATCCAGTAAAAACCTTCCCCTTCCTTGGCCAGATAAGAGTCCTGAATATTTGACCAATAGAAACATTGCTTTTTGCTTTTTCTTTAGATTTCTCCATAAAACAAAGCTAAACGAAAATAAAAAAGAAAGTCAAACATTATATATGGACGGTAAAAAAGAAAAGTGCCAGTTCTTTCAACGTTTAGTGAGCTGATTGGGATAAGCCTTAAACGACATGCTGAAAGAACCGACACTTTGTAATTAGGATTTAAGTGTGTTGTGTGGGTAAAGAACGTCTTAATAGTAATTGATGGATTAGCGAATCAATATAATTGCTAATTCTATTTAATTATACAGTAATTACTAATTTTCATCCGATACTATTCTACTTAAACGAATAATAATTCTGTGAAAAAGTAATTTTAACCTGTGAAAAAATATTTTATGTCCAGTATCTTTTATACCAGCCACTAATTATAATAGCGTAAAAAGTTTTATTATTCATTTCCTTTACTAAGCTTAGGTCAAAACTCACTTTTGATTCGTAGTTACATAAAAGATCATATTACTAAACAACTTTTGATGAATTACAAAAGGTATAAACTGTTCGTTAAGACTACAAAAAATAGCTATGTAATCCTTATTAAAATCAGATGTAGATCCTTTTCGATTAACAATAATTAATGGCAACAAACTCCCAATGGATTGTTATTTCAAACCACTATACTTCATTAAAAAAACACGGTTAGTAAAGAAAGAATTTTTACCAGTTTAAGACATTAATAACCTTGTCGAAATAATTAGAATCTTATTAAAAATTATTATGAATAACTTAAGTTTCAAACGCTTAGATTAAAAACCTATCTCTTAACCTTATCGGTAGCCCTTACAGCCTTTCCTTTTTTGTTCGGGTCAACCATTGGAGTTGGTGTAAAAGGAAGTTTATCACACAACTTTTTTGCAGCAATAGGTAAATAAAGAGTTCTAATGTTATTAATATTGTTTTCTGAATTTGGAAAGGTAACTGCAACCAAACCTTTCTCGATTACCTTACCATCTTTATTTACCATACTGAAGTGGATTTTCAGTATTCGTTTATATTCGTTGTTAATGAAAGACATTTGATTCGAAATATCATTTTCGATATCCATTTCTGTAATATAAACAAACAAGTCTGTATTATACTTTTTACTTAAATAGGTTAAGCTTTCAGGCTTAGTTACTACAACATTTGCAAATTTCTGAGCGGTATTTTTTGTTGATCTAATTTGTCCACCTGCCGTTGAACCTCGATTATAATTGTTGTCCTCTTCCCTCTTTTTAAATAAGTTCTTCGCTCGGGATAAAGTTTTGTTTTCAGTTTCTTCGTCTTCTTCTACCTCAACTGGAGCAATTTCAAACTTATATTTAACAGCATCGTAAGCTCTAAACAAATCTCGTGCAGTATCGTTGTAATGTAATAAAGAAACTGTATTGTACTTAAACAGAAACTGATTTTGTAATTCCAACGCAACCGACTCTCTAAAATATTTCACAATTTCATCGTGTGTTTTTCCACTCTCTTGCGCTAAAAAGCTTTGGACACCACACAAATACATACTTTCCTCAAAAGGGATGATCATCACCTTTTTAAACATTGGTTTTGCCGTATCTGGCAAAACAACATCAGGACCGTTTTGTGCTATTCCATTTGTAAAAAAAATGGCCAATAGAAATGAAATTTTAATACAAAGTGCGCGCATATTATTACTTACAATAATAAGCGATTTAAGTTCCAGTTTTAACCGTAATAAAATGTTTAATCCACAATCGTTGTGTTTAAAAGTTGCCATATTATATCGTTACCTTTAATTCCTATCAATTCTCGAATTATGGATGCTTTTGGAAATGCGGCTTTAGATTTTTTGAACAACGATCATGATGAGTTCATTTATGTTGAATCCAAAACAATGGAAGACGATGTGATTCCGGTAGAACATTTATTCAGAAGCTTAGATCAAATGCCTGATTGTGAACAAAAAGCAATTGAAATAACCAAAGGAAAAGTTTTAGACGTTGGTGGTGGTGTTGGTAGCCATTGTTTGGTTTTACAGGAAAAAGGGTTGGATACAACCATGCTTGATTTCTCTCCTGGATTATGCCAAGCTTCCATTAAAAGAGGTGTTAAAAATGTAATTGAAGCTGATTTTTTTAAATGGAAAACAGATCAGAAATTCGACACGTTGCTGTTTATGATGAATGGAATTGGAATTGGGGGGTCATTTGAATTATTTCAGAAAACAATCGATCGGTCTTTCGAACTTTTAAATGAAGGTGGTCAAATCTTGTTCGACAGCACAGATATCGCTTTTTGCTATGAATTAGAAGACGGAAGTCTTTCCTTACCGCTAAACTTAGACTATACTGGTTTTGTTGAATTCAAATTAAAGTACAAAAACCAAGAAGACAGTTGGTTTAATTGGGCATATTACGATGCCGATAAAATAATTGAGTTACTTGGTGATGCCTATAATTTTGAAATAATTCATCAAGAAGAACCAGCATATACCGGTAGAATTACAAAAAAATAGTATTTGATATTTCCTCTAGGAATTGTGAGGAAAAGGAATATTTATAACCCGATAGTATTCCGAATACCTTTTTTTAGTTCAACTGCAAGTTTTAATCAATCTCAAATATTAATTATATTATTCTACAAGCCATACAACTCTATCCTAAACTTAATACTTAAGTAATAAGAAAGTGTTAAAACCTTTAAAGCACCATTATTTATGGTGCAAATAATACAACAAAAAAATATATTTTCTTTGTTGTATTTGAAACAAAAATTATCTGACCTGTTAAATTAACAACACCAAGTAATTAATGAGCAGGCATCAAAGCCAATCCTTCGCAGTTATCATTATATTGATACAAGCTATCACTAGAAGCTAAGCCATACACAGTTTGAACGAATTCGTTGTTCGTAATTGAAGCCTCTGTTACATTTACAAGTGTTTCTTCCGCTACTCCATTATCAACGTTGGAATTAAATAACACTGGACCGCAAATTTTTATTCCACCGCCTCTATGCAAAAGCTTTCCTCCAGTAAGTTCAATTAAAGAATACCAGTTAGCAGCTTGCGTTACTAAGTTATCAATCGCTTGAATATTTCCAGTAATTACTAATTCATCGACTTCTACTTGAGAACTCTCTAAGTACAATGTAGTTCCTCCTCCGATGGTTAATTTTCCGTTAACCTCAACATAGCCTCCAGAAACATAAGTATTCCCTACTTGAGTAAAAGTTTGCGTTATTAATGTTCCTTTAACATCAATACTAGAACCTCCTCCTACATTAACAAGATTATTGGCTATTAAAACGGCACCTCTGGGAATTATAACTTTTCCTAAAATAGATAATGCGTCTACCGTTGTGACACCTTCAATAATTACGGTAGTACCGGCTGAGTTTATAACAACTCCTTTCCCAGTGTAATTACCAGCAGCTAAAGTCCCTGTTTCTCCATAAGGAATTCGGTAAATATTACTTGCAGTGTAAACAGGCTCGTGTTCTTCAACTCTACAAGAGAATAAAGACAATGATGTCAATAAGGTTAAAAAGAATATTTTCATGGTTGAATATTTCAACCAAAATTACATAAATTATTATGGATTGTTGTCTAAAAACCCAACTGCTAAAGCAACGCATCCGCGAGTTGTAACATCACTATACCCTTCGTCACTAATTGGATAAGTAACTACGATATGATACTCTTGAGTTGCGCCTATATTAAAATCCCAATATTGAGCCATATCATGCTTACTGTTATCGAAAACTAAGGTTTGATGACGATCGTAAATTTTGAAGCTTAGCGCCCCCATAACACTACCTCCATCTACTAAAATTCGGTACTTTTTCCCGCCTCTTAAGATTAAGCTCAACTCTGCTGATTCACCTCGGGAAAGCAATACTTTATTTAAAGAACCATTGAAACGAAATGGCTCAAGGTTTTTCACAGATCTTTTTGCCAAGCGATTACAGTTTTGAGCTTGAGCGCAAAAAGTAAAACCGCAAAGGATTAATATGGCTAGGACCTTTTTCAAATTATTTAGTAATGTTGTTTCTTAAGGCTATTGTTTGTGCTTTTATTTGATTGTATGTCTTTTCGTCGATCAGTACATTTAAATTACCCCCTAAAGTTGTTCGTTTTGATGCTTTATCTGTTACGGCTTTGGTTGATTGGTAATCAAGCTTAACAGCTTCAAATGTTTTTGCCAAGCTTCTTAAATCAATTAGTAACGAATCAAACTGAGCATCTTTACAATCTTCTAATAAACGTACTAAATTTCCTAAAGCAGGCTTTTGCTCACCCACCTTTTGCCAAATTTGACTTTCTTGCTCCGAGTCTGTTTTCAAGCTAACAGCAATATATAAGCCTTCTAACCAAGCTCCTGCTAAGATTGCTTTTGCAACAACTGGTCTTTCGTTATCCTGAAGATATAAATCGGTATCCATGTAGGTTGATCCTACAATATCGATTAATGAATCTTTGTTGCTCATGTTTTCCTCTATACGCATCATCACATCCTCGGTAAAAACACCTTGAATATTTAATTCGTCCGACATTGCTTGTGCGGCTCCCATAAACCTCATTGCCTCTTGAGCATAATCAAACATACTTGTAAAACTTAAATCGGCGAAGTAAACACCAAGATTCATTGCCCTTTTCATATCTGTTACATACCCATCAATAGCATCAGGATCGTTTAAAATATAAACATCATAAACTGCTTTTGTTTCGTTTAGAATATCAGCCATTTCAACTGGAGATGGTAGCGTATAAACAACTTTAGATGCATTTTTAAGCTCCTTAATTTGTTTTGCTGAAATTATTTCATCTTCTACTTGAATCTCTGATGAAATATCAGATGTTAACGCCGTCTCTTTGTCGTCTCCACCACAAGCTAACAACGCTAATGAGATAATAGAATAAAATATTTTTTTCATAACACCCACTTAACTAAGAAAGATATACTTAATATCTCTTTTTTTGTTTCGTTTAAATTTTATAAAAAAGTGATAACTTTTTTAGCTCCTAAAATCTCTTTTGGTTAGCAACGCTAAAGCAAGATATACTTCTGTGTGTTTTACTATCTCGAAATCATCCCTGTGTTCTTTAAAAATCGTTGCAAATACGACTTCATTTTTTTTTCCAATTGGTAATCTGAACATTTAATGAATCTTGAGCCGAAACTAGTCCCTAAACCAAAAGGGCTAAACAAATGTTATTTTCATGCGTGTTATTTTCGGTAAATTATCTCAATTATAGATGGCAGAAGAAAACAACTTAATTTCAACCATAACTACCCTAAATAAGGTGAATTTCTGCAATTTGGTTAACTTTAGGATGTAATTACATTTTATGTCTAAAATATCAGCAGCTATTATCACCTTTAATGAAGAAAAAAATATCGAAAGATGTATTACTTCGTTAAGAAATGTGGCTGATGAAGTTGTCATTATAGATTCTGGGTCAACCGATCGAACAGTTGAAATAGCGAAAGATTTAAAGGCTACTATATTTACAAATCCATTCAAAGGACATATTCAACAAAAAAACTTCGCCATTACTAAAACTCAATATGATTGGGTGATATCTTTGGATGCTGATGAAGCATTGTCTGAAGAACTTACAGCGTCAATACTAGCTGTAAAGGAAAACCTAAAAGGAGGTGGATATATTTTTAGTAGATTAACAAATTACTGTGGTAAGTGGATTAAGCATTGTGGATGGTATCCTGATAAAAAACTGCGCTTATTTAAAAAGCAAGAAGGTAGATGGGGTGGTAAAAACCCGCATGACAAATACCTGTTGAATGATCCTGGGAATGAAGTTCACTTAAAAGGTGACCTCTTACATTATACTTTTTATCACGTAAGCGAACATCGGGCTCAAATTGTAAAGTTTACGGATATTGCCGCTCAATCTTTATTTGAACTCGGCAAAAAGTCCAATTGGTTTAAAATTATTGTAAAATCAATTTTTAAATTCATTCGAAACTACATTTTAAAACGTGGATTTTTGGATGGAATTACGGGGTTTCACATTTGCAGATTATCTGCCCATGCCACTTATTTGAGGTATTATAAATTGATGAAATTACAACAGTCAAAATGAGTTCACAGCCCAATATATTGCACATTTCAACACCAAAGAGTTGGCGTGGAGGTGAACAACAATTATCCTATTTGCACGAGGAGTTAAACACTAAAGCCATAAATCAATATATTTTATGCCGAAAAGGGAGTGAAATAGCTATTCGTGGAAAGAAAAAAGGCTGGAATATTATTGAATGTAAAAAGCGAACCGCAATTGATCCTTTTTTCGCTAAAAAAGTAAAATCAATTTGTGACTTAAAGAATATCGATATAATTCATACACATGATTCGCACGCGCACTCATTTGCTGTTCTATCTGCGATATTATATGGAAATAAAACTCCAATTGTAGTTAGTAGAAGAGTTGATTTTGCGATTAAACAAACACTGTTTTCAAAGCTTAAATACAATCATAAAAACGTTAAACGAATTCTTTGCGTATCGAATGCAATTAAGACCTTAACACTTCCCGATATAAAGAATAAAAACATTGTTAAAACGGTTCATTCTGGAATTAACACCGATCGCTTTCCCTTCCAAAAAAGGGATTGCAACAAATTAAGAGCAGAATTTAATATTTCCAATTCGGTGAAAATCATTGGAAACATTGCAGCGATCTCTCCTCATAAAGATTATTTCACTTTTGTAAACACTGTAAAGAAACTTGTTTCTATGCGTGTAAATGCAAAGTTTATAATCATCGGAACAGGTCCTTTAGAAGAAGAAATAAAGGAATATACTTCCAAGCAAAAAATGGAGGAACATATAATATTCACAGGATTTAGAGCCGATATACCCGAAATACTTCCTGAACTTGATATTTTCCTTATTACTAGCGAAACTGAAGGCTTAGGAACATCTGTAATTGATGCTTTTGCTTGTAAAGTTCCAGTTGTAGGAACTCAAGCTGGTGGAATTCCAGAATTGGTTAAACATGAAAAAAGTGGGTTATTAGCTCCTGTGAAAGATGCTGAAGAATTGGCATTTCAGGTTAACCGAATTCTTAAGAACGAAATTGACTTAGAAGCAATGATTGCATCTCAACAAGAGATTTTAAAATCATTTACAAAAACAGCAACTGCTGAAAAAACGTTAAAAGAATATCTATCCTTAATAAACTAAGCATTAAACTTACTTCTTTTCCTTTAAATAAGTTTTCAAAAACTATCCACAATCCCTTTGTAATAGAAGGATAAGATTTGATTAAACGTTATCTTTACTCCCTATTATAACATATTACTATGACGATTAATATCAATATACACGCTGCCGAGTGGGAATTTAAAGAAGAACTTCCTTTTAACATCACTACTGTTAACGATGAAGTGAAAGATTTTGAATTACCTCTTTTTGATGACGACGATAACGAAACTGAAAGAATCTTATTAAAAGATTGTCGAGTTATCGAACTTATTGGTGAGGATGATTCTTTTATCGTTGTTGTTGAAAACGCTTTACTAAAAGAAGATAAAGTTTCTGACGTAGATGGCGACAAAAGAATTTTTGATTTCGTTTTCCATCCGGATAAGCCACTTTGGAATGAAGGGGAGGATATAGGGATTTTTTACAGCTATGAAAATCTTCCTGACGACTTGAAAGAAATTAAAATTGGTAAAAAATAAACAATAGATCTTATGCCTTCAGTTAAAGATATTCATGCCTTAATTGGTCATGTTGAACAATTTCATGACTCTTTTGGAATTCCAAATAACCACGAACCTACAGTTGACTTAACTAAAAAAGATTTTCAGTTAAGATTCGACTTACTTAAAGAAGAAAACGAAGAATATCTCCAGGCTGCTAAAGAAGGCGACTTGATTGAAGTTGCTGATGCTTTAGGAGATATGATGTACATCCTTTTTGGAACAATTATGAAGCATGGAATGCAACATAAAATTGTGGAGGTTTTTGAAGAAATTCAAAGGAGTAACATGAGTAAATTAGGAGAAGACGGAAAGCCTATTTATCGTGAAGATGGCAAAATTTTAAAAGGTCCAAACTATTTCAAACCAAACTTACGTTCTATTCTTCAAAAATAATTGTTTTGACAATCACTTTACGCCACACTAAATATGAAATCTATCCTTAAATATTCACTAATCCTTTCTGTTATACTGAGCCTTCAGAGCTGTGCTCCTTTTAAAGATTTGAAATTTAAAGGAATTCATGATTATAAAGTTGAAGAGTTCTCACTTAAAGGTGTAAAAATTAACTTAGGTGTAAAGCTCACTAATCCTAATTGGTTTGCGATTAAAGCGAGCGGCGGATCTATTAACATCAAAGCGAATGGAGTTAATCTTGGATCGTTTAAACTAACAAAACCCGTTAAACTGCCTAAAAACAGTGATGGTGTTGTAAACATTGGCATAGAAAGTAAGTTTAAAAACTTACTCGGTAGTGGAGTAATGTCTTTGCTTTCATTGGCCACTAACGGAGGAAAGTTAAAACTTGAATTAGATGGTTATGTTCGTGCTTCTGCTTTAGGTCTCCGCAAAAGAATTAAAGTCTCCACTACTGAATACATAGGACTTTAAACAAAAAGTATATTCTCGTGAAAATCATACGTTTTTTACGTCATAAAATTCAAATCACTTCCATTTAGCCAGCTATGTCATATAGGCTGAATCGTGAAAAACTATCACAAAATAAAAATCAACTACACTCAGCATAAAATAACGGAGACGGTGTTTACTCAGAAAATATTAATCACCACGTTATCTGCTAAATTTGCATTCTATAAAGCCTGCATATATTACCAATAATATCATCTAAAGTCGCTTCAATGAATTGACTTTCTTGTTGCGCTATAAATTCTCTAAAACAAGAACAGCCCGCCGAAGCGAGCTGTTCAATATTATAAAAGGTATTATTAGCTTAAAATTGCATCAACACCAGGAAGTACTTTCCCTTCCAATAATTCCATTAAAGCTCCACCACCAGTTGAGATATAAGAAACTTCATTCGCTAAACCATACTTGTTAATCGCCGCAACGGAATCACCACCACCAATTAAGGTAAACGCGCCGTTTTTTGTAGCTTCTACAACTGAGTTTGCAATTGCTTTAGTTCCTGCACCAAAACTTTCTAATTCAAAAACGCCTACTGGTCCGTTCCATAAAACAGTTCCCGAAGATTCGATTACTTTCCCAAAAATCTCTCTTGATTCTGGTCCACAATCTAAACCTTCCCAACCATCAGGAATTTGTCCTGCAGTTGCTATTTTAGTATTGGCATCATTTGAAAAATCATCAGCAACAACTGAATCAACCGGTAAATAAACATTTACGCCTTTTTCCTTCGCTTCTTTTAATATATTAAGAGCAGTTTCTAAGAAATCATCTTCAACAATTGAGTTTCCAATTTTCCCGCCTTTCGCTTTTGAAAAAGTATATCCCATTCCACCACCAATGATTAGGTTATCAACCTTATCCAACATTTGTGTAATGATTTGGATTTTAGATGAAACTTTCGATCCACCCATAATTGCAGTTAACGGTCCTTTTCCGGACTTAATTGCTTTATCAATACTTTCTAATTCATTCGCTAGTAATAAACCGAACATTTTATCATTCGGGAAAAACTGAGCGATAATAGTTGTTGATGCATGTGCTCTATGCGCAGTTCCAAAAGCGTCGTTTACGTAACAATCAGCTAATTTTGATAATTGCTCAGCGAATCCCTTATCCCCTGCAGTTTCTTCTTTGTAAAATCTTAAGTTATTAAGCAATAGCACTTCTCCAGCTTTTAACGCTCCAGCAGCTTCTTCAGCAACAGGACCAATACAATCATTCGCAAATTTAACGTCTACTCCTAAATGCTCACTTACTTTTGCAACAATACACTTTAATGAAAACTTGTCTTCAGGACCACTTTTTGGACGACCTAAGTGTGACATTAAAATTACACTTCCACCTTTCTCTAAAATAGTTTTGATTGTTGGAACAGCAGCTCTAATTCTTGTATCATCAGTAATGACTAAGTTTTTATCTAACGGCACGTTAAAATCAACTCTTACAATCGCTTTTTTTCCTGAAAAATCGTAATCTGTTACAGTTTTCATATGTCTTTTGAGTTTGGTTCTTAAATTCTTTCTTTCGGTACTGGTCAAATTTAACGATTATGTTCGGGAATCGATAAAAAAAACAAGGAGAATACTGGAATAAATCATTTCCATACTCTACACGCTTTGTTATCCAATTGATAGCTTTATCTTTAAGGTAATGTTATTTAAAGATGTTGTAGGACATAGTGAAACCAAAAAGCATTTAATCGAAGGGGTTAAGAAAAATCGAATTAGCCACGCTCAAATGTTTTTAGGAAGTGAAGGTGGAGGAAACTACCAACTTGCTTTAGCTTATGCACAATATGTTAACTGTGAAACACCAAAAGAAGATGATTCCTGTGGTGGTTGTCCCAGTTGCATCAAATATCAAAACTTTCAACACCCTGATTTAAATTTCTTTTTCCCTTCAGCTGTGTCTAAGGAAGTAAAAACCCAGCCCTCTAGTAAGAAGCTGACGAAACAATGGATTGAATTTTCAAAAGAAAAAGAATACTTTGAATTATCAGATTGGACTGATTATATAGGCGCTGGCGAAAAGCTATCGATCATTAACAAATTAGATAGTCAGGACATCATAAAATCCTTAATTCTTAAAAATTACGAGGCAAAATTCAAGGTTGTTATTATATGGTGGCCTGAGAAAATGAATACCGATTGTTCTAATAAAATTTTAAAAGTTTTGGAAGAGCCCAATCCAAACTCTTTATTTTTATTGGTTGGCCATAATTCCGATGAGTTATTAGCTACAATCATATCTAGGGTTCAAATCATTAAACTAAATAACCTTACGGATAAGGAAATCATAACTGGTCTTATAGAAAAGGAAGGTGTTCCGGATGATTTAGCGGAGTCCCTAGCCATGATGGCAGCCGGAAACTTTAACAAGGCGCTTCAGTTGGTCAAAAACCCTGATGGTGACGAGAAGTTTATTGAACTTTTTCAAACTTGGATGCGGCTTTGTTACGTTGTTGATTTTCTCAACTTGGATAAACTAATTGAGAATATTCACAAGATGGGTAGAATCAAACAAAAAGAGTTTTTAGAGTATGGTTTACGGGTTTTCAGAGAGTGTATGATTTATAATTACGCAAATCCTGAATTAAATCGTTTACACCAAAAGGAAGCAATCTTCAATAAAAAATTCGCCAAGTTTATTCATGGTGGAAACATTATGGAGATTATCGAAGTGTTCGAGCATACTCATACTGCTATATTAAGGAATGCTTACGCTAAAATTGCTTTTATGAATCTTAGTTTAAAGGTTTGTAATTATCTAAAGTGCAAACCTTAGTTTTTTTTTAAAAAAAAGACGCTAAAACAGAAGCCTAATCGGTGCTTAGTTAAAAAAAACAGAGATTATTTAAACGTTATTTAAACTACTAAAATTGTTTGGAACCAATTTTTCTTCCAATATCTTTACGAAATGAATATTCTGTTTGTTGGGAAATACAATCCTGAATACAATCGTAATAAAATTATCCTTGAAGGGCTTAGGAAACTTAATGACTTAACTGTTTGTGAGCTCCCTTTTAATAAAAAAAAGGATTTCAACCTTACAGAATTTAATAAGCTTCAAACGCAATGCGATTTTATCTACTGTCCTTCTTTCTCGCACAAGTTTGTAAAGTTCATCACCAAAAAAGCTTCAAAGCCAGTTATATTTGATCCACTAATATCCAATTACCTCACAAAAGTATTTGACTATAAAAGTGTTTCAAAATGGTCTCCTAGAGCTTATAAAAACTATTTAAAAGACAAACTACCTTTTAAAGCTGTAGACTTATTAATTGCGGATACTGAAGAGCATAAAAAGTATTATCATACTACTTTTAATATTGAATTAGATAAAATAAAAGTCCTCCCAGTAGGTGCTAGCGTATCAGACTTTAATCCGACCACTAAAACAAAAACCGAAAAGTTTGTTGTTGGATTTTATGGTGGCTTTATTCCATTACAAGGTGTTAAGTATATTATTGAAACTGCTGAATTATTAAAAAACGATTCGAGTATTGAATTTAGATTACTTGGAACGGGGTTTCAATATGAGGAAATGCAACAATTGGCAAAACACAAACAATTAACCAACTTAAAATTTGAAGGTTGGATTAATTACGCTGACTTACCTCAACACATTAATAATTTTGATATATGTTTAGGAATATTTGGCGACACACCCAAAGCACAGTTTGTTATTCCTAACAAAATATTCCATTATGCCGCGATGGGTAAGCCTATCATCACGATGGAATCTGATGGAATTAAAGAGATCTTTAAGCACGAAGAAAACATCTTTTTAACTACCAATAATAAGTTGGCTATTAAGAATGCTATTTTAAAATTGAAAGACAGTCCTGAGTTAGCACAAAAACTATCTGTCAACACGCTAAACTTACTTAGAAGCGAGTACAGTGAAACGAAGATTGCAGAAAAATTAGTAGCTATTTTAAAAAAATATAACGCACAAAAAAAGGGTGAATAAATTCACCCTTGATCGTTATAAATCGTTTTAATTAGTTGATTTAAGATAAATTTCAATTGCACCTGTCATTGATGGCGCATTGGGTGCAGGCGCTCCGATATCAACATTTAAGCCAGCATTTTCAGCAGCCTTTTTTGTGAAATCACCAAACACTGCAATTCTTGTGGATTTTTGTTTAAAGTCAGGGAAATTCTTGAATAATGATTCAATTCCTGCTGGGCTATAAAAAACTAAACAATCATAAGTAACGTTTTCTAAATCACTCAAATCACTGATAACAGTTTTATATAATATTGCTCTTGTATAATTGATTCCTGCTTCTTCTAGTGAAGTAGGTATTATATCCTTCAAAATATCCGAAGATGGTAAAAGAAACGTCTCAGATTTGTGTTTTTTAATCAATTCCATCAGTTCTATGAACTTTTGACGTCCATGAAAAATCTTTCTTTTACGATAAACAACATGCTTTTGTAAATAAAGAGCAACTGCTTCTGAAATACAGAAATACTTTAAAGTATCGGGAACATTATATTTAGATTCTTTACAAATTCTAAAGAAATTATCAACTGCTTTTCTTGAAGTTAAAATAATTGCAGTAAAATCTGGCAAATTCAGTCTTTGGTCTCTAAAACCCTTCAAGTCAACCCCTTCTATGTGAATAAAAGATCTGAAATCAACTTTAATGTTGTGCTTTGCCTCTAAGGCAAAAAATGGTGATTTATTATTTTCTGGTTTCGGTTGAGATACCAGAATAGTATTAATTTCGTTATCCATGTCTATTTCTTTGCTAAGCTAACGGGCTTATTATTGGCTCTAAAAATATCTTTACTGCCAGTACTACAGGCAGTATTTCGAGGGTGCAAATATACAAAATTGAATACAAAAAAGGAATGTTTCCTTGTCTTATTCCTAGAACCACCCCGTTTATCCATCTAAAAAACAGATATATAACAGATATAATCAAAATTCCATAAAATATAATATCACTTAACTCTCTGTTAAAGACAGTTAATATTACTAGGGGAAAAATCAATATTCCAAAGGCTTTATCCTTTATCGTGGATTGCTCAATATAGGATGTCGTTAACTCTTTCATTTTAAATGTCATACCTATAAAATACTGAACTAAATACTTTATAAAATACCACCCAAATACACTACCCACACAAACTAAAAAAAACAAACCATTGCTTAAGCCAAAAGTAATTGACATCTTAAGCGCAAAAACATAGAAGATTATTGTCACGTTCAACAAAAAGAAACTATTTAACCAAATATTAGCTTTTCTCGTCGTGTTCGATTCATCTCTTTTATGATTCGTTAGCTCTCTACTAACAAAATTGGCCAATAAAACTCTACGAATGTGTGCTCGGAAATTGTGTGAAATGAACGCAATTAAGACAACCATAGTTAAGAAAATAATTCCCAACCAAGGATCTACAAAATCTTCGCGTATGTTCTTAAGGTCATTAAGCATTAAATTGCAAATACTCTTGAAATTGTAAAGCCTAGTTTAAATTCTCCGTCTAACCAATTATCAGGACCTTCATTAATTAAATCTTGCCCTATTAATCCTGCAGAATTAGAAAGATTAATATGAAATACATGACCGCCTGTTTCAATTTCCACACCCAAAGATAATGGATGAGAATATTGGTATTCACTATTTCTAAGCTCATTAAAAGAATAAGCATATTCGCCCACTAAAGATAGTTTACGCGTTAGTTTGGTACGAACCCCTAATCCTACTCCAAAAATGCGATTAACGTCTCTTGGCAAACTAAGATCTGCAGATTGAACGATTAAATTTCGATAGAAATGACTAACATTTAATAATCCTGAGAACCAAGAGTTCAGCTTACTACTTATAATAATCTGATTGTAATAAGAGAATCTGTGAGCTGCATTTGAATAATAATCCAGCACATCCTCTTTTGGAGTAAAAGCAACGCTCGCCATTAATAATAATGAGAGTGGCATTCCGTTTTTCTTTTGTTTTAAAAACTTATATTTCACTAAACCGTCAATATTTTCTTCCATTTTACTTCTTCCAATTCCAATTTGAAAATCGTCAGTTATACCATAATCGAAAGAAAATCTAATATTAGAAGATTGATCCAATCCGTATAAAGTGTGCCCTCCACCGTTTAATCCATCAATATTTCCAAATCGATGTGCAATTCGAAAATCCAACACACCTTTCTTCTCAGTTTCAGAAGTATGGAAATTAATTAAATAAGTAGATTTCCAAGTCGAATTAATAACCACAGGCCCAGCAGATATTGAGTCTTCAGCTTCCAAAGCAGCTAAAAGATCGTCCTGCGCATAAGTACTAATTGTGAGAAGAAAAAGTACGAAAATAAAAATGCGTTTCATTATTTAGTTTTTAATTCTTTGTACGTGATTTTTATGCTCACTTCTACTACTTCTGCGATATTCTTAATCTGAATAGAAGGAACTTTAATTCCATGATCGGCAACTTTTACAGCAAACTTAGCTTCAATCGAAACGACACCATTTTTAACAATTATCTTTCCATCAATTATTCTTAATTGCTCAACCCCATGCATTGCTAGTTTCCCATTCACCTTCACAGGGTAGATGCCATCTTTTAATACATCAAAAGCTCCTTCAATTTTTCCGGAAAAAGTAGCTTTTGTAAAAGTAGCCGATTCCATATAATCCTCATTAAAATGCTCTTGCATCATTGGATTTTTAAATATGAACGTATTCGGTTTCATTAAGATGACAATATCCTTACTATTTATATCCAGAATAGATTTGGACTTTTTACTTTCCGCAAAAATGTCCTCCAAAGGAGCAGAAGAAAAAAATGTAATACTCGAGGTTGTTTGCATATACTTTTGAGCAAAAGTCCCCAGTGAGCAAACTACTATTAATAAACTACTAAGTAATATTTTCATAAAAAAGATTAGTTATTTTGCAACAAGAACAAAATAAAGATTTTTTTGTTACCGAAGCATTTCAACATTAAAAGTTCCAAACATTTTAAGTTAATTACCTTTTAACAATTTCTTTGCCAAAAATAAAACCCTTTTCTACTTATTACGTAGTAAATTCTGCATTCCTTTGGAAAGCATAGGTAAGCCTCCGTAATTATGATAAACAATTTTAGTCAACTTTTCGATGGCTCCACTGAGGGGATTGTAATTACAACCGAGCCTGGGGAAATAATATATTATAACGATCGCATATTTAAACAAGCTCCCAACTTACCAAAACAACCTGTTAAATCGGATTTTGAGAGCTTCATTAACTTTGATGCTGGAATAAATTCGGAAGTAAGTTTTGATCTTTTTGAACTCAATTACTTTATAATCGTTAACAAAAAAATCGTTGAATTAGAAGGTAATACATTTTTCTTATACCGTTTAAAAACAAAAGATAAAGACCCCGTTGAGGAACGTCTTTCCTTTTTTATTAATAACATCGATGAAATTATTTACACAGAAAAGATATTTAAAGAACATGGCGCCCGTTTAAGCTTTATTAGCAACGGTATTGAAAAAATAACCGGTGCTTCCATTCAAGAAATGGAACAAAGCAACAAACTGCCACATCATTACTCAGCAGAATCTGATCAAAAGCGTATTAACGAAGTTATTAATAGCGTAAATACCAATTTAAATTCCGGTAAATGCCAGTTTAGAATTAAAAACACAACAAACAAAAAAAACACTTGGGTAGAGCTTTCCCTATATCCGCAAATTTCTCCTGAGGGTCTTCATTATGCCAATTTTGGGATTATCCGTGATATCTCAAAAAACATTGAGGCTGATCAATTACTAAGACAAAGTGAACTAAAGCATCGACTCCTTTTTAGTGAAGCGAATGATGCGATTATGATCTTTAAGGGAATAGATATGGTTGACTGCAATGAGAAAACATTAACCATGTTTGAATCAACTAGTTACGTCGAAATTTCGGAAAAAAAACTGCATCAATTAATGCCCGAAAAGCAACCAAATGGGGAAGATTCCTTGCTTAAATATCATTATTATATACAGCAAGCAATTAAAGGCATTTCACAATTATTTTATTGGAAACATTCCAAAGTAAATGGGACTCAATTTGACAGTGAAGTAAGTATTAATAGTTTCACAGTTGAGGCTGATATTTTTTTACAAGTAATTGTAAGAGACATTACATTGCGAAAAATTGCTGAAGAACAAAAAAATCAATCCATTAAGAGTTACTTCGAGATATTTAACTCAAGTTCTGATTTAATCTTCATTGTAAATAATCAAGGAAAAGTAATCGATGTAAATCAGTCTGTTCTAAACGAATACGATTCACCAAAACCCGAAATTGTGGGAACTGCTTTTGATCAATTGGGGTATCTAAAAATCGATAACGATGATGATTTTCAAAAAATAGGAAAAACATGGTCTGGCGAGCCGCAAAAGTTCGATTGGCTTTGTAAAACAAAAAATGGAGAGAAAATTCCATTAGAAATGATTCTACACCCCGGAACTTATTTTGGTAAAGAAGTAATTATTGCAAGTGGTAGGGATATTTCGGAACGACTTGATTATGAGAATACTTTAAAAGAAAGTGAGGCGCGTTTTAGAACACTTGCCTCTCACGCTCCAATTGGGATTTTTCTTACGAACCAAAAAGGAGAGGTTGTTTATATAAACGATAAATTAAAAGATCTTTCTCTATATCCTAGTTTTGAGGGCTTTATGGGGGATTGGTTATCAAAAGTTCATGACAATGATAAAGAAAGAGTCTTACAACAAATTAATTTCAAAGAACAGGAGAATAATCAACAATACGAATATCGAATAATCCCTAAAAAAGGGGATGAAAGATGGGTTAAAGTTCAAGTAAACTTACTAAAGTCACCAACTGGTGAAGTTGTTGGTCGGGTAGGTACTGTTGAAGATATAACTAAAGAAATTCAGTCCGCTAAATTATTAAAAGACAGTGAAAAAAACTACCGGAAATTAGTGGAAATCCTTCCTGATAGTATTATTTTACATAACGAGAACGGCATTGAATACCTTAATCCTAAGGCGCAATCTTTTTTACAAATTTCAACTGGAGAGTCAATTTCAACATTAATTTCGAGTGGTAAAAAAGATAAAATACAATCTGCTATTTCAGAAGCAATTAATGGAAAACAATCCCCGTTTTTTGAATCTCAAATCAAAACAGGAGATAGTATAACCGATATCGAAATATGTGCTGTTCCCTTTACCTATAATCAAAAGCCTGTTGCGAAACTGGTTATTCATGATATTACAAGTAGAAAAAGAGCTGAGAAAGAAAAGTTAAGAGCTGAGTTTGCTGAAGAAACAACGAGGCATCTTAAAAAAGAAATTGATGAAAGAATTGCAGCAGAGGAGGATTTAAAAAAAGCAGAGGAGGACTTAAAAGAAAATGTTCATCAAAAAGAAGTTCTTTTAAAAGAAGTACATCACCGGGTGAAAAATAATTTACAAGTAATAAGCTCTATTTTGAATCTCCAAACAGGATACATTGAAGATGAAGGAACTTTAAATATTGTTAGAGAGTGCCAAGATAGAATCAAGTCAATGGCATTCATTCATGAAAACTTATATCAATCGGTAGATTTAGCTGAAGTCAATTTCCCAGAATATTTACAGAATCTTTGCAACAATTTAAAGTACTCCTACATGACTCCAGATAGGAATATTTTACTCGATTTTGATTTCGAGGATATATCCCTATCTTTAGATTCAGCTATCCCGTGTGGATTAATCGTTAACGAACTGGTTTCCAATTGCTTTAAATATGCTTTTAAGGACTCAAAAAGAGGTAACATTAAAATATCACTGGCCAAAAAAAACAACAACACAATCCTTGTGGTGCATGACTCCGGAGTTGGCTTGCCCAAAGATTTAAATATTGAAACAAATGATTCACTTGGACTACAATTAGTATTGACTTTAGTAGATCAAATTGATGGCAAAATTAAATATGAATATACTAATGGAAGCAAATTCACTATTAACTTTAAACGAGATTAGCATTAGTTATGGCAAATACTAACGTATTCATATTAGAGGACGAAAACATCGTGGCAAAAGACATTGAACAAAGCTTAGAAAAGTTGGGTTATAATGTTGTCGGAATAGCATCGTCAGGAGAAAAAGTAAAAGAACTTTTAACCGAAGGTATTGCACCTGATATATTCCTAATGGATATCATGATTAAAGGTGATATGAACGGAATTGAGGTCGCTGAATTTGTTAAAGAGAATTACGGTTTACCAGTCATATTTTTAACTGCTTATGCAGATGAAAACACACTTTCAAAGGCAAAGATTACAGAACCATATGGCTACATCTTAAAACCCTTTAAAGAAATAGATTTACACACTACAATCGAGATGGCTTTATACAAGCATCAAAAGACAGAAGAAATCAAGAAAGAGCTCGAGGTTTATTCAAGTTTAGCAAGTGAAACGCAAAATGGAAAAGATTACATTTTTGTAAAAAATAAAAGTCGCTTAATAAAAATTGGTGTTGAGGATTTATTTTACGTTGAGGCTCTAAAGGATTATGTGAACTTCTATTCAAAACACGGAAAATACACGATTCACAGTACAATGAAAGATGTTGAATCGAAACTACCTAAAAAATATTACGCAAGAGTTCATCGTTCGTTTATTGTGAATTTAGATAAAATCTTATCTATCGAACACGTAAGCGGAAGAATTCAATTAGGAGGGATTGAAAAGTCCATTCCAATTGGTGGATCTTACAAAGAGGAATTACTCGCTAAGTTCAACTTACTATAGTAATCTTAAATTGCACAAAAAAGGAGCATCGATATCGATGCTCCTTTTTTTATATTTCCATGCAACTACTTACTTAATAAGTAATCTTTCAATTCTTTAAAATCAGAATTTATCAATGTTGCAACCTTCTTTCTTCTCATAAATTCTTGTAATCTTTCCGGAACTTCAATTTTTTGTCCGATCACGGGTTCTACAACATCACCAAACTTTGCTGGATGCGCAGTTTCTAAAACAATACCTTGAACATCATGTTGTTTTTGGTACTCTTTTAAAGCCATGTATCCAATTACTCCGTGTGGCTCCATTAAATAACCTGTACGCGTAATAACATCCTTCATTCCTACTTTAGTTTGCGCATCCGAATATGAATAACCAACTATTGAAGCTTTAACAGCATCCCAATCTCCATTATGAATTTCTAAAATTCTTGCAAAGTTAGATGGATCGCCAACATCCATTGCATTAGAAATTGTTGCAACAGAAGGTTTAGGACTGTAAATTCCAGTTTCCAGGTATTTAGGAACAATATCATTTGCATTACTAGCTGCTATAAACTTAGCAATTGGTAATCCCATTTTTTGAGCAAACAATCCTGCTGTAAGGTTACCGTAGTTTCCTGAAGGGCATGAATAAACAACTGGTTTCTTTTTATCTTCCAATTGCTCATATGAACCGAAATAGTAAAATGATTGCGGTAAGAAACGCGCTACATTAATTGAGTTTGCTGAAGATAAGTTCATTTTAGACCTTAACTCCGAGTCATTAAAAGCCGCTTTAACCATTGCCTGACAATCATCAAAAGTACCATCAACTTCTAAAGTTGTAATATTTTGACCCATTGTTGTTAATTGTTGTTCTTGAATTTTGGATACTTTTCCTTTTGGATAAAGAATCACAACATCAATCCCTTCAATTCCTAAAAACCCAGCAGCAACAGCACTTCCTGTATCACCAGATGTCGCTACTAATATGGTTACTTTCTCTCCTCCTGATTGTATAAAGTGAGATAAACATCTTGCTAAAAATCGTCCTCCAACATCTTTAAAAGCACACGTTGGTCCGTGCCATAATTCTAAAGAAAAAACATCTTTTTCAACTTCAACAATAGGCAATGGGAAGTTTACCGTTTCGGAAACAATTCTTTCTAAATCAGCATCAGGAATTTCTCCATCTACAAATCGCTTTGCAACTTCAAAACCTAACTCTTCTATCGATTTACCTGATCCGATTAACCCTTCTGGTAATTTTTCAATTCTTTCCGGAAAATACAAACCATTATCAGGTGCTAACCCTCTAATTACGGCCTCTTTAAACGATAAATCTTCTGACTTTTTATTTGTGCTGTAATATTTCATTTATATATCTTTTAGTCTGTAAAGACCTTACTATTCGATTATTCTAGCGCCTTCTGAATTTACCTGACTAACATGGATTTCAAAATCAACCCCATATTGTTGGTATACCTCAGCCATTGCTTCTTTCACTTTTAACGCTGTTTCTTTCCCTCTAGATAATCCAAAAATAGATGGACCAGACCCTGAGATAGAACAACCTAAAGCACCAGCAGCAAGTGTTGCCTTTTTAACATTCTCGTATCCTGGTATTAAAATCGATCGAATCGGTTCAATTACAACATCCACTAACGAACGTCCAATTAAATCGTAATCCTTAGAATATAAACCAGCTACCAAACCTCCAACATTACCCCATTGTGTAATTGCTTTAGATAAATCGATACCACCTTTTAAAACTCTACGAGCATCTCTTGTTTTCACCTCTAATTGAGGATGAATAACAGTAGCCCATAACTCTTCTGGAGCATCAATTTTAATTATATCTAACGGTTCATATGATCGTACTAACGTAAATCCACCACAAATACTTGGCGCAACATTATCAGCGTGCGCAACACCAGTGGCACATTTCTCACCTTGCATTGCAAATTCCACTAACTCTTTACGGGTAAAAGGCTCTCCCATCAAGTGATTAACTGCAATAACAGCAGCCGCTGAACTAGCCGCCGAACTACCTATCCCACTTCCAGGTTTCACCCCTTTTGTTAATTCAATTTCAAAACCTTGATCAGATCCTAATTTATCAAGTAATGCTTGTACCGCAACCCCTGCTACATTCTTATCCGCCTCCAAAGGAAGATTTTCAGCATTGTGACAAGCCGTAATTATGATTTTCTTCGAATCGGTTTTTTTAATCAAAACCTCATCACCAGGATAATCTAATGCTAAACCTAAAACATCAAAACCACAAGCCACATTGGCTATAGTTGCTGGGGCAAAAACTTTTACTTGATCCATTGTTTAGTAATTTGCAAGTCTAACGATATCAGCAAATACACCAGCAGCAGTAACTCCTGCTCCAGCTCCAGCCCCTTGGATAACCATTGGCTGCGCTACATATCTATCCGTATATAAAGCAACTGTATTATCCGTTCCTTGTAAGTTATAAAAAGGATGAGCCGAATCTACAGCCTGTAATTCAACAGTTGCTTTTCCATCTTCAAACTTTGCAATAACCCTTAACTTTCTTGTTTCTGCTTGTGCATCGTTTACCATTTTCTTAAAAATAGCTTCGTCCTTTTTAAGCACTTCAAAGAAATCCTCTACAGAGTCAACTTCAAAACATGCCTTTGGAAGTATATCTTTTACTTCGATGTCCTCAAATTCCATTTTAATTCCAGCTTCACGAACTAAGATTAAGATTTTACGCTTAACATCAACTCCTGATAAATCAATTCTTGGATCTGGCTCAGTATAACCTTCAGACTTTGCAGACATTACAACATCATGGAAAGTGTTATTTCCGTCGTAAGTATTAAAGATGAAGTTTAACGATCCAGAAACAGTAGCTTCAATTTTTTGGATTCTATCTCCAGAATTCACTAAATCGTTAATTGTTCCAATAACCGGTAATCCAGCTCCAACGTTTGTTTCGTATAAAAACTTCACGTTGTTTTTCAAGCAGATTGCTTTTAATTCTTGGTAGGATTCATAATCCGAAGAACATGCAATTTTGTTTGCTGTAACAACATTAACGTTGTTTGATAAAGCTGTTTTGTAAACAGATGCGATTTCATAATTTGCAGTACAATCAACAAAAACACTGTTTCTTAAGTTCAACTCCTTGATTCGTTCAATTAAAGCATCCTTATCAAATACCTCATCAGCAGCATCCACTTGAGATTGCCAATCATTTAAATCAATACTTTGATCACCTAAAAGCATTTTTCTAGAATTTGCTAAACCAACAACTCTCACGTCGATGTTTGCATTCTTTAGTAAAATACTTTGTTGTTGTTTGATTTGATCAATAAGAGTTCCCCCTACGTTACCAACTCCAACAACAAATAAATTCAATACTTTATTTGATCCTTCAAAATGATTTTCGTGTAACACGTTAAGTGCTTTTTTCACATCTTTTTCTTCTATCACAGCTGAAATATTTCTTTCTGACGACCCTTGCGCAATGGCTCTTAAATTGACCCCGTTACTTCCAAGAGCATTAAACATTTTACCACTCACATTAACTTGTCCGCTCATTTTCTCCCCAACTAAGGCAACAATTGACAAACCAGTTTCAACACGAGGGCTATTTACTTTTCCTGTTTGAATTTCAAACGTAAATTCTTCTTTTACTGCTTCTACAGCAACATCGATATCATCTGGACTAATCGCAAATGAAATTGAATGTTCCGAAGAAGCTTGCGTAATTAATATAATATTAACCGATGCTCTTGACAAGGCTCCGAACAAACGAGCTGAAATACCTGGTATTCCAATCATTCCTGAACCGCTTAAGCTTGCTAAAGCTATTTTATCAATTGAGCTAATACCTTTAATTGGCATTCCTTCATCTGCACTTGCAGTAATCAAGGTTCCTTGGTCCTGTGGTGCAAACGTATTTTTAATTTTTAAGGGAATTCCCTTTTTGTAAACTGGAGAAATCGTTGGAGGGTAAATTACTTTAGCTCCAAAATGTGATAATTCCATTGCTTCTCTATAGGAAGCAAATTTTACAGGAAATGCCGATTTAACTTTTCTTGGATCAGCAGTATACATTCCGCTAACGTCCGTCCAAATTTGTAATTCTGATGCATCAACACCCGAAGCAAAAAGCGCTGCTGAAAAATCCGAGCCTCCTCTACCTAAAGTTGAAGTAATCCCATTCTCTGTTGAAGCAACAAACCCAGGAGCAACAAATACTTGTGCATCATTTGCCGAGAAATATTCTTTAATGTTTTGGTAAGTTGTGTCGTGTAACACAGTAGCTCCACCAAACGTTTTATCTGTTTTAATTAAACTTTTCGAATCTACTAATTCAGCTTGTAACGCTTGAGAAACGATAATTGATGAAAGTTGCTCACCAAAGCTTACAATAAAATCGGATGTTTTTGGTGATAATTCCTGTACTAAAAAAACGCCTGTTAAAACATCTTCTAATCGATTTAAAAGAACTTTAACGTTTGCAATAACTCCACTTTGTTGATCAATCGCAACTAAAGTACGAATCGCGTCGAAGTGTTTATTCTCAATTTCTTTGGTAATCTCTTTGTAAGATTCATCGCCAGTTGCTGCCAAGTTGCTTGCATTTAAAAGCTTGTTGGTTACTTGAGACATTGCTGAAACAACAACAATTACTCTCTCCTCCTTTGATTCATCCTTTACAATCTGACTAACCTTTGTGATTGAGTCCGCTGTTCCTACTGATGTACCTCCAAATTTTAGAACTTTCATTTCTCTCTTTTTAATTTATTCGACTTGTGCGCCGAAGGCGCAAAAATATTGAATTATAACGTGATTAAATAATGATTTAATCAGAAATAACGATGTTTGTATATTATATGTGAAAATTAAACCCCAATAGGGGTAATAATAGCAACAGCGATGATAGAAATCGTCGCTTTAATTTGAATGATATTTGTGCTGTTATTTGGCATTAATTAATGCAAATGTACAAAGAAAAACTAAATTAGTTCTTACCCGTAAAAGTTGTTGAGTCCGATTTTACTCGAGAATTAAAATGCAAAAATTTAAAACATACCTATTAATCTGTGTGTCATCCTTTCTCTTTCTAGGATGTAATCCCTCTTTTAAAGATAGTTACAGCGGTAAAGCTGAAGGCAGAAAGTTGAAATTACGCTTTCATGATAAATATAACTCAGCTTTGGAAGGAAGAGCTTTTAAAAGACGGTTTAATGATTCCTATGGTGGTGGTTCTGGTAGAGCGAACAAAATACGATTTCGTGATTCCTATGGCGGTACCTCCGGTAGAAAAAGACAATTAGGATTTAAGGATTCTTATGGAGGAAGTGGCGGTCGTCAATCTCGATCAAACTTCAAAGACTCTTATAGCGGTAGTAGCACCAACAAATCGATAGCGCCCAAATGGAGAGATTCTTATAGTGGTGGTGGCGGAAGGAGAAACCAAGTTGGATTTAAAGATTCTTATGGTGGATCCAGTGGTCGAAATTCAAACTTTAAACATAAAGACTCATTTGGAAGAAAGTCAAAAACAAATAAAAGAGGTTACCGTGACCCTGATAAAAAATGGTATCATTTCAGAGGGAATCTTAAGCATAAAGGGAAAAAATATAAAGAGCGCAAAAGCTATTCAGGTTCGAACAAAGAACATACTATTCCTAAAAGGAAGAAAAAAGTTAACCGATCTACTAAGTTTGAAGGTGCTAAATAACACTTAATTTCTATTTCAAATAACAGATTGAACTTTTGATTATTTAACTTCGCATCTATGAAAGCAACTCAGGCTAGTAAAACGTTCGCATCTGCATCCCATATTGTATTACCAAATAACACAAATACACTTGGAAACTTAATGGGTGGCCAACTTTTAAACTGGCTTGATGTAGTAGGTGCTATTAGCGCTCATAGGCATTGCAGAAGGGTTGTTGTCACTGCCTCTGTTGGTAAAGTTGCCTTTCAAAAAGCAATCAGACTGGGAGATATTGTTACCATTGAGGCGAAAGTTTCAAGAGCATTTACTTCGAGTATGGAAGTGGTTATGGATGTTTGGGTTGAAGATCATATGACTGGTGCACGAACGATGCATAATGAAGCTATTTATACTTTTGTTGCTGTCGACCAAATTGGAAGACCAATTGAGGTTCCCGCTTTAACACCTGAAACTGATGATGAAAAAGATAGGTTTGATGCTGCTTTACGAAGAAGACAACTTAATTTAATAATGGCAGGAAAATTAAAGCCGAGCGAAGCTCCTGAATTAAAATCTTTGTTTGAATAAAAATTAACGAATCCTTACTTAATGCGGGATTCGATATTTACTTAAAGTAAATGCTTAATTTTGCACTGAACAGTAGTATTAATGAAAGAGAAAAAAGACAATCAAACAAGAACCTTTTGGGAACGATTAAAAGTTCGCTACCACCTCTCTATTGTCAATAAAAACTTATTACTCGAAGTTTATAGTCGTAATATTTCACGAGGGCGGTTAATGCTATGGATTGCCGGTATTGCTTTATCCGTTTCACTTATAACGTATGCCATAATTGCCTTTACACCAATTAAATCGTTAATCATTCCAGGTTATGAATCGGCCAATGACCATCAACATTTAATTGAACTTCAAAAGCAATTATTCAATTTACAAAAAACAGTAAATGGAGAAATCACGTACAGTTTAAAATTAGATAGTACATTAAATGATTTTGGAATACCCGTTGATTCAATCAATCAATTGTCTCTTAAAAAAAGAGCAATCCAACAAGAAAAAAGCACAATTCTACCCGATAATTTCATCAACTTATCCATCTCTAATGAATCCAAATCGCTGGCGTACTTTCATTTCTTCCAGCCTATTGATGGTATCATTTCCAAAGAGTTTAAAACGGACGAAGAACATTATGGGGTTGATGTTGTTGCCGAACAAGATGCGGGTGTGAAAAGTACTTTACAC